>Ga0206865_1197_pt1 | contig 15878 bp, 13 predicted proteins | sample Alteio_BWOrgCont_39_FD_152628 | JGI IMG/M metagenome (GOLD analysis project Ga0206865, IMG submission 152628) | Enriched cells from forest soil in Barre Woods Harvard Forest LTER site, Petersham, Massachusetts, United States -... | ecosystem: Environmental > Terrestrial > Soil > Temperate forest >...
AGTAGCGGCTTCGATATGAATTCGCGACACACAGGTTTACATTCACAACCTCAAATATCTTTTACATACTGTAGTTAACCCACCCAAGGCTTGAGCTACGTTCATATTATCTGTAGATTTTTCCTTAGTGATTCCTGGTTGGGTTATATCGGGTTGTGGTTTTTTTGTATGATATTTATTAAATAAAGAAAGCTGGATAGTGAATTTAGAAACTACTTGGGTTAATTCACGAATTTCATCTGTTAATGTACTACTCGGCAAGTCTTTTATCTTTTCTTTTATTTCAGGAATAGGATCGAAAGGCAGATTACAGGGCATATCATTTATCTCTGATGTGACATTGGATGATATGTTATTTGGATTAGTGGGAAGTGCTAGTATTTTTACACGGGGCTTGCTTAGTTTTCTCTTTAGCAAATTCCCAGGCGTATTTAGTTTGTGAGAATTTTGGCATACAACTTTTTCGTTACCTTTATCATCATGAACAATCTTGCTATTTTTAGCCAGATAATGGCCTTTTACTTTGTTATCATGCTCGCAATGTTTGCAACTAGATTGAGGTTGAAATAGAGAGAGAAAAAAACCATTCATGCCTATTCTTACTATTATGGCGAAATTTGCGACGCTTACTTTGATGTTTTTATCAGAGTGCTGAAGGGTTTTTTCAACTCCAATATAGAGGCTCTTCTCCGCACAATACCTAGGGCCCAAATAAAGCCATTCACGATGATGATCAGAAACCCTGGTGATAAGAGCAGCTGAAAAATTAGATTCTTTTAGTGATTGGTAAAATTCTTGGACCAAGGGATTATCTTTATCATGTTGAATATGATTAACAAATCTATTTATTGCATTTTCATATTTTCCATTCTTGTTACCACAAATATCAAATAAAAGATACGACTCGTTTTCCGATTCATGAAGTGCGCAAGAAATATTTACATTTAATTTTTTTTCTCGTTGAAAGCCAAAGTGTTGTTGAAAGTGCAGGGGATTATAGCGAGCAAGTAATCTGCCCAGTAGCCAGGTTAATTTAGAAACGATATGAAAATTCTGCTGAGTGAGTTTATCTCTACCTAAAGCATCATATTTTCGTAAATATTTGTTATATTGCTTGGCTATTTTTTCATCTGTTAATTTAAACTCATTAATTTTCTTAAGTTTTTTAGGTTCGTCTTTTCTAATTACTATCTCATTCTTTATAAAATAATTATTGATAATAATAGTAGAATTGTTAATACAATGGGGGAGAGTTCTCTGTGATGATTGCATTGTCTTTTCTCGTTTCGTGTATTTTTTTAAACAAAGTGTAGTATTGTCCTAAAAATAGACAGTCTTGTCTACTAATTTTTGGGTATTGTCATTAACGCTAATTTATGAGGTATAGGTTTTTTGGTTATATGTTGACCGGTTTTTCCATATTTAAGACCTCAAATTATTAAAGAGCAGACCTGCGATCGAACCCATTATTGGGCACATGAAAAATGATCATCGATTAGGTCGAAATTATCTGCTTGGAACGATCGGAGACAAAATAAATGCAGTTTTATCTGGTTGTGCATTTAATCTTAAAAAGGTATTAATTATTTAAAAATTGAACAAGCAAATTTCGCTTGAGGAATATTTCAGGGACGACTAATTAGCGCTCATGCTTTGATTTATATTTTCAATGGGCTGTTGAGGTAAAGAAGAATCAACAAGAGAACGTTGTGTAGCCATCCCATACTCCATCAGGTCTGAACCGAACTGGACAACTTTGGCAACCGCACATCCTGCTATGACGACTGGCACTGCTGCAAAACCGAACAATCCTAATAACCCGCCTGCTGTTGCACCTGAAGCCTGGCGCTTCCATTGGTGCAAAGCCCCTCCTAGAGAATCTATTTCTATCATAGTAATAGGATCACCAACTTGAACAGCAAGCGTACGCCATGAATCTCTATGGTCAGTTCTTAATTCTTTTTTGGCAGGAGTAATGGCATGAATTGATTGATTTTGTTAAAATATAAAACAATATTTCTAAGTCTTCTAAAGAATGCGCTCCGGTAAAATAGCCAACGGAATCGGTATTAATTTTTCCATCAATTGCGACAGGCTGAATTAGATTAAAAACAAGTTGTTGACTTCAATGGTTTGAAAGCTTGTGTAATAATCTATTAAGACTCTCTTGATCATCGATAAAAATTATTCTTGCAATATCAGGTAATCAAGTGAGATTCTCTTCCTTAGCATAATGCATCCTTCCTATTTCGATTGAATGAGGGTTCGCAACGATACTTTCACTAGTTTCCATAAATCAAAGCGGTACTTTTCTGACATTTTCTTGCACTTCCTGTTTTTTTTCTAAATAGGCTTGAACGCTTTCTCTAAGATGTAATGCATAGTAATTAAAATTTGCACCACTAGAAAAAAACCCATACAACAAAGAATGGCATTCGTTTTATTACGCCCTAAATTGTAAGTCATGATATTGTCAGTTAGCTTAGGATCGAGCTCTTGCGTTTGATAAAGTATATTATCAAACGTAAGATGCCTTTCGATAGCTGTGATAAAATCCGCTGCATCTCTCATACCTGCTGTATTTGCAACAATATTCTTCATCATCTTAAATTCGGATGAAGTTCTTAAAAATTCCCTGACTTCCTCTTCTTCAGTTTTACGTGATTCAGCATCATGATGAGAGTTCATAATAAAATTTCCTTATTTCGTTTAGTAAATGGTGCGATATTCAATATACCTATATTATTAATAAAACATTAAGGTAACCTTAACCTTATAGGGCAACAAAACCGGGTGGTTCGTCTTCTAAAGTAAATGTACAGGTTGCTTTAATCTATGACCCGTCATTTCTTCTGAAGAGAGTGGATCAAACTGATTTTTTTACTTCACAGAATACAAAAAACAATAGCTAATCCATTTAACTTGATAAGCTTATAAAAGTACCCTCACCTGATCACTCCTAAACTCTTCAACCTTTGTTACATAAAAAACTTCGCCTGTTTTCAATTCCTGCTTAATCGAATCTGGGTGCACAATATATTCCTTATTCACTCTCACTGACCCCAACCCACCATCACTCTCTTTCATATTAAGTTGTGCTGTCACGGTAAACACATCTTTCGTACCTACCCAATTTGCAACTGCCTCAGCACTATCTTGATCATTCAACTGATCACATATTAGCGTATTGACACAATTTAATACCTGGTTCTTAAACGACACATCGACTTTCTCCAAATCAGCTAATCCCTGTGTACCAAAAATAGCATGTATGCCCTTGCCTCTTCCCATGTTTACAAGATTCAACACCTGATCACCAGCAAACACAGAAAACTCATCGAACACAGTAAATACAGGCCCACTATATTCACGATTGCGATCAATCACTGCCTTGATATCATTTATCACCAATTTTCCTAATACTTTTGCAAAACTAGGAAAGCGCAGGGCAGGCAACGCAAAATAAACAACAGCTTGTTGGTCTATGACGTCGGTGAGAGAAAAAGCGTTTTCAGTTTTATCAAAGTATCATCCTAATTCGGAGTTAATCAGGATGTTTAAATGCGCTTGCAAGCCTGTGATATCTTTTCGTTTATAATTCTTCAATTCTTTCACACGATCAATTAAAGCCGCATCTTTTGTCACGGTAGCAAGCAATTTCAATTTAGAGTAAGTCAAACAATCTACCACTCGCTTTAAATCAAGATCGCCACCTGACTTTAACAATACTTCAAAGGTAGTTTGCAAATAATCTTCGGCAATAGACCGATAATAGTCATTTTCCCAGACATCTTTTAAGCAAATGATTTTGTCTTTTAACTCAGTAAAATTGCCATGCGCTAATGTGTCATAAGGAAGATAATTGCCACAGTTAAAGCCGATAAATCGTCGGTTATATCGCTTTGCTAATTCCGTCAGCAAATTAATATTTCCTACATCTGGTTTACCATCGATTATAATCAAAGGATATTTTTGCATCATCGCGCGTTGATAAAAGCGTTGTAATGTGACGGTCTTACCACTCCCTGTTGTGCCTAACACCAATGCAATTTGGTTGATGTAGCGATCTGGTATCACAACAGCTGCTGTTTCGCGTAACACAAGCAACACTTTTGGCGAACAGAAATACCAAACTTCATGAATGGCCTTATCCACCACATAATCTGTTAAAATATTCAGCAATCTGTCGCGTCCTTTTAAGCTTAATTCCACTTCAATAGCGATTCGTTTTTCATCTGGTAAAATTAATATCCCATCAGGCAAATGGTCTTTGCTCCCTGCCATGTCATCGTATTTTTGTCGGATTAATCTGCGCTCGGTGATCCATGTACTATCAGGATGACTTTCACGAACTGTTAAATACACTCGCAAGACTTCTATATAGTGAGAATAATGATTGATGGGAACATAAGTGATCAGAGGCAAATCAGTATCAATTAATCGCACTGCTTTAGCTGTAAGAAAATACACACCAGGAAGATCGGGCAATACCATGACATGCTTGATTATGCCAAACCTTGCCAGCATTTTCATTTGTGCATAAGCATTTGATCGTCCTAGGTTGAATCGCTGCATGATGTGACTAATGTCACAATAACCAAATTCATGAATGAACCGAATAATAGTTAATTCTCGTTTGAATCAAATTGTAGTTAACTTTTATAGACATCAAGAAAATACATTTTATCAAAATGAAATACTTGAGCTGGCAAAATACTTTTTAACACTCATTGCAAAATTCAATGAACCCTACTTCATGCATATATTTTACTCTTCTATTGCTTATCGTGGCATAGCCATGGTTCATCCATTTGGTCAAGAAAGACAAGAGGAATTTCTTACCAAGGCAGAACAACTTGCAAGAAATCTAAAAGGCAATACAGAATTGGAAAAAATGGTAGCGGCTGATAATCTCTATACCTGTCTGCAAACCATGTCAAAATGGCAGTTTCATAGGAAAAAAACTAAGGAATCTGAAAATTATCTATTAGAAATGATTAGCATCGATCCATACGATTCGATCGCCTATAGTGAACTAGGATTTTTTTATATTAAAACTGAATCTTATGAAAACGCAGTAACTCAATTCAAAAAAGCATTAGACTTGGGACCACCTGGTACGGGAATGAATGCCTATTACTATGCTAAGTGTTTAGAAAAACTGGGTGATGAACCCAATGCTGTTGCAATGCTGTATCAATCAGCTGAAATAGATAGTCAGGCTCTGAGCCCATGGCTAGATTTAATGAATTATTTTGGCAACAAGGGTCAACACCATAAAGCCATAGAGATAGCTAATCATATCAATAAGACACCTATTTTAATGGAGCAACTTGAAGAAGATGAAGCTATCATCATTCAAAATCTTATTAAGTAGTTTATTAGTCATTTATAGTAATAGTACTTACTCATTGCTTAAAAGTGAGTTTATTCAAACTTGGAAAGATAATGAAGACTATATTGTATTGAGTGTACCTATAAAAATGTATACGCTTGATCCCACAAAAGCTATCAACGCACACACTAAATTAGCATTACCTTTGATATTGGAACCATTAATCTCAATCAACGCTCAACAAGAACTACAGCCTGTGCTTGCCAAAGCATGGTTAATTTCTCCAAATAGAAAATCTATTATCATTACAATCAAACAAAACCATCGTTTTGCGGATAATTCAGAAGTGACGGCCCAAGATGTAGTTCATTCCTTTTACAGATTATGTAACCCAGGCAGTAAAGGATCGGGTGAGTTAAAAGGATTATCTGGCTGTGGAGAACATGTCAGAGGTAAAAAGGCACTGCCACAAGTCTATGCACTAGGAAAATATGAAATTAAGTTTAATATCACCAACAATCCAACCACATTTCTTTATCAATTATCTTCTCCCAGTACTGTTATCACAAAAACTACTCAAACAGGTTTAATTGGTTCCGGCCCATACATGGTAAAAAAACAGAATGAGAATAATATTACGTTTCAAAAAAATACATTTTATTTGGGAGATACCATAGTAAATAACGCTGGATTAATTATGTTCTATACGAGCAGCTATGAAGTTCTTTCCATGCTAAAAAAAGAACGTCCTGATGGCGCGATCATGTATCGATTGAAAGAGCTCTGGGGTTTTAATGATGATGGATTTAAATTAATTAAAAGCAATCCGAACATTACCGAAATTTTAGTTTTGAATAATAAGAAGTTTCCTTTTAGCAAGCCTATTGTGAGGAAAGCTTTATCTGCTGCTATTTATAATCATTTCGATTATTCGTGTATATCCGGTTCCCATAAAGCTTTCGGCGTGATCCCTACTGGGATAGGTGGCTCCATTGCAAACATGCCCCCAAAAGTTATGCCGGAAATAACGCCTAAAGAATTATATGAAATTGTTCCTGAACTAAAAAAGAAAAAAATATCGATTACTATTCACCAACTTTATGATGTTAAAAATGATTGCGAATCTGAGCAAATTGTTAAGATTGCAAAACAATATCATATTAATGTTAAGTTTAAATATCACAAAGAATATTTTGATTTATTAAGATTAGAATTTAATCACCAACATGATGGCTTTATTGATTTATACGTTTTAAAAAATAGAGAAGCCTATAGTGTATTAAGGTATTTTACTACAAATGGCGGCAATCATTCTAATATAAATTCGCCTAATATTGATTCTATGTTAAAAGAAGCCATTTCAGTGCCATCGTCCCACGCAAAATTTCAAATCTATCGGCAAATTGCACAATATATGCAAGACCAAAACATGGTCATTCCCATATTTTATATGGATCATGGCAATTTAATGAATAAATGTATATCTGGTATATCCGATGATTTTTTCTTTAATCCTTACCTACAGTTGCCTCAATTATCAAAAATAAAAAATTGTAAAAATTAATGGAGAGTGAGTATGAACTCAAGACTCAAATTTGTAAAACTACTTTTTGGATATAAAATGACACAATGTTTATATGTTGCTGCTAAGCTTAACATCGCCGATCATTTACTATCTGGACCTAAAACAGTGGATGATCTAGCAGCATTAGTCAACGCTAAGACCGAACCTTTATATCGTGTTTTACGCTGCCTTGCTGCATTAGAAATTATCAACGAAAACGAAAATAAAACATTTTCATTAAACGAAATTTCTGAATTTTTATTTTCAAATTCAGCAAATTCCTTAAAAGATTTTGTGATTTTATGTGGCGATGATCTTTATAAAACAACCAGTGAATTATTATATTCCGTTGAAACTGGATTACCTGCATTTGACCATATTTATGGGATGGGTTTTTGGGATTATCTAGATAAAAATCCCGATAAAAGTGTTAATTTTCATGATGCGATGACAAAAGGATCAGAAGAATTAATAAAAGAACTCATCAAAATTTATGATTTTTCGCCTTATAAAAATATAATAGACGTTGGTGGAGGAAAAGGTCATGTTTTATGCGGTATTTTATCAGCCTATCCCAATGCACATGGTATAGTTTATGATCTATTGCACACAAAAAATTTAGCATTAGCCTATATCAACGAAAAAAAACTTTCTGATCGCTGTGATGTCATCACTGGCAATTTCTTTGATTCGGTACCCGCTAGTGGCGACATGTATTTATTAAAAGTTGTTTTGCATGACTGGAATGATGAACAGGCAATCACTATCTTAAAAAACTGTCGAAAAGCAATGTCAAAGCAAAGTAAGTTGATCATCATAGAAAAAATCATTGAAGAAGATCAGTTTAAAGACATAGCTTGTTTAGGTGATATTAATATGCTAGTTACTTTAAATGGAAAAGAACGGAACTTAATCGAATTTAAAAATTTGCTTATGAGTGCCAACTTGCATTTTGAAAGGCAAATTGATTTAAGTAATTCTTTCTCCATAGTTGAAGCAAGTCCCATGTTTTAAATCTTCTATCTCATACACAATGCCTGACAGATGAACATTACCAGGCATTGTTATTGTTTATTAACCAACATAGCTTGCGCCAACTGATTTTAATTTTGATCTATATTTTTTCATATGTAAACTCGCTTAAATTAAATGTTTAATGACATCCCTTCCTTTGATTTTAGGTACAATCAAATATCCTGGGTAGCATTATACACAACCAAAATCTTGAAGATAATATTTATTTAAATAAAACAATAGGAACGATACCTGCCATGTCTTTTGGTAAAAGCTTAATTCCTGATGCTTCACATCTCAAGATAATATCATCCATGTAAAATCGGCTCGTTACTAAAATACTGGCGTAATTAATTCTTAATTTTGTTATCAAATCAATACCTGTTTCTTGTATTCCTCTAAATTCATAATCACAGAGATAAAGCAAGTTGGTCTTATCAGATGTATTTGTATGCCATGATATTAATTCATCGGGTGAATACAAATGGATTAATTTTAATGATGGCTGCTTTGCATGCTGGATTGCGCCAAAACGTTTTTTCCAGACCGAATGAATAGATTCATCATCATCGATGATTGCAACAGTTTGCTCTTTTGCAAGCACTATGTTACGTACAAACCAGTCTGGCGCTTTTGCTTTAGGTAAAAAAATCTTCACTTCTGTCCCTTGACCTAGCTGAGATTCAATTTCCAACTTTCCACCCCAGTTTTCAATCGTGGTTTTGGCATGATAAAGCCCCAATCCTAATCCATTTGTTTTTCCTCGTGACACGCCTAAACGACCTAATTGAGTGATCAAATCGCTCGCCATACCTTTACCATTATCTTTTACTTGAATCACTGCATCAGTATGGGTATTAAACAAAGTGATTGAGATATTACCGCTGCTTGAGTCTATCGCCTCAACAGCATTATTGATAAGATTGGATAATATTCTGCTAAATTCCGTTACCCTAACCATGGCAAAAAGGCCATACGACGATTCATTCACATCAAAATAGATATTTATTCTATTATGAGTGCGATATTGCAACCGCTTTTCTGTCACCACTTGATTGATTAAACTATGCAATACATGTTGAGAAATCGTTTCTTCACTGAGAGACAAAAGATCAGGTTTTGCTTTCTTTAACAATGAATGAGTAATGTCTCGCATTCGTGAAGCTGCATGGCGAACGGCTATTCTGCTTTCCTCAGGCAGGGTAAGAGAGGTATCTTGCACAATTGCCTCTAACACAGCTAAGGGCGAGCCGATATCATGCGCGACTTGTAGCGCTGTGCGTGTCAATTCATCTTCAAACTTTTTTTGCTCGCTAACCAATATTGCTTCTCGCAACGATTGATTGGCTTTTTTTATTTCATCTATTAATCGTGAAATCGCTCGATTAATGATGATTTGTTCACTACTATAGGCCTGTTGTGGCTGGATTAAATCTGTCTTTTCATTATAAACCTCATGAATTTTTTCTGTCAGTAATTCAATTTCGCTTAAAAATTGGTTAAAACGCGAAAATTCAGCTTTAAGGTTTAATTTCATTCTCTCTTTGATTAAAAGATAAAGTATCAAGACCAGCACTAAGAAAATACCGCCGGAATACATAAAAGGGGAAATTAAAGCATAAAAATTAACACCTACATAATAATAGCCCCAAATGACATTCGCTTCGTCTCGTATAGGAATTAATTTAAAATGAGACAATGGTTCGGAACCGAATGAGCCAATCATTCTTTGTTGATTATCCATGATCCCAAATGAAGAAAATAGTCCCGTTGATTGGATAAAAGTGATTTCTTTTTTAATTGAAAAGTCATCTGAATCGATTAAACCAGTGATTGCTTGCTGCGGAATGACCGTCATCCAACTATTTACTTGTTTCTTAAACATTTGCAGTGATTGCACAAATGAAACAAAAAATGTAACCGTAATGACGGCAATACCAAAAATGAATATCCAGGTTGATATCTTTTTAGAAACTTGCTCACTTAAAGAATGAGGATTTTCAATTGCGACCACTGTGTATACCTGCAAAATTCAGTGACAAAATTTGCAAGGATTATATAACCCGCTAGATTGAATACCTATTTTTTTCGGTATTATACCCGAAGCGTTTCAGTTTTAGGTGTTTAAAATGAAAGATGACAAGGGATTGGAAAGATTTTTTCACGAAAAAACGGAGGAATACTTGCTGTATTTCGAGTATTTTTCGTGAAAAAATCTTTTCAAGGCCGCAGTCAGATTTCATTTTAAATACCTAAAACTGAAACGCTTCGGGTATATGTTGACAATTCCCTGCTATTTTCTACAATGCACCTCAGGACTTTGCTGCACATAGCAAATAAAGAGGACTCCATTTTTTTAGTCTCATGGAGCACTATATGAGCAACACTATTCTTATCGAAAAAATCGAAGTACTCACCGAAACAGAAGCCGCAAAATATATTAGAATGAGCCGAAGTTTTTTAAGCCAAGATCGAATGAATGGCCACAGACAAGGACGAACGCCGGGACCTCGCTACATGAAACTTGGCCGCGCAGTGCGTTATCACAAAGATGATCTTGACGACTGGCTAAACAAGAATCGTGTGAATCGATCTTAGTTAAATCATGAAGCCATGTGCATAGCATGGCTTCATCACTTCATGCGCTGTAACCCTACAAAGAAACTTATTCATCACGATGTTTTGAAATGCACCCCGACATATTTATTTTACACTTCATTTGCACTTCATTTTTCTATTTGATCGGTAGCTTGTTTAGTGGCTATATTATAATTCATTGATTAATATATATTTATTTCGCGTCCCGGAGAGGATTCGAACCTCCGACCTGCCCCTTAGGAGGGGGCTGCGCTATCCAACTGTGCCACCGGGACAACTTGAGAAAGTCTAAGCATTAAAGCGCTGATAGTTTACTACAGGAAGAAGAAATTCGAAGAGATTTCGAAGGTTTTTTACGAGTTTTAAAGTTTGCCGAGGGCCGGAATCGAACCGGCATGAGGTCACCCTCACCGGTTTTTGAGACCGGCGCGTCTACCAGTTCCGCCACCCCGGCATAGACGGCGAAAGTATATCAGGCTCATGAATAAGGTCAATGTACGTGATAGTTAAATTTCCATCGCGAGGTGCAACAGATTGATATGAGATAAACGTTCAAAAATTTGAGCGGTCACCTTATTGGTGATCCGAAAATTTTTGAACGTTTAGATCAGTCAAGATGTTGCGCATCGCACCGCGAATCAACCGCCGTTTCTAGGATAATATCCCCCTGAAAGAAATTCAGTTATTGAGGCCATTCTTGCTATCCCTATCCCCTTCATTAGTATTTTCAACCCTATTTTGCGAAACAAAAGTTTCGTATGCACTCTTCAAAGAGGCAACCTGAGTTTCACTAATAAAAGGGTTTACTTTGAAAAAGCAATTTGCAGTTCGTTCCATTGTTTTTTTTTGTGTATCTACGAGTTGTTTAAAGAAATCAGATAATTTCTGCATGGATACCAGCAAATTATCATTACTCATATTACTCACATAATGAATATGAGCATTTTTCCGCTGTTCGTCGTTTACATGAAAATCTTCATGGAATTTTGCTCTTTCAGTCGCCTCGAAAAATCCATCAACCCTTATATCCGGCATGTCATCAAAGCTTGTTTCTTTAAAATACAATGTTACACTGGATCCCAATACACGCACTTTGTTAATAGACGATATGTCATCATTAACATGGTAATCAAAAACATTATACCTATTAATCATTTGCACTACCCCTCATTTATTTAATTTAAATACATATCATTTTGTATGTTTTGTGATCAAAATAGTACCATTAAAGTCTTAAAAAACCATTAAATAGACAAAATAAACAGGGAAGGTTTATTGGTATAATTGAATGAGAATTGATCTAATTAGAGCAATCACTATGAGTAAATGGATGTGGTTAGTTAGCTTACTGATTCTTTTTTTCTCCCCCGTGGTTTTTTCCGCGGAAAAAGCAGTTGTGCTAGACATATCCGGCCCCATTGGACCAGCCACTCAAGATTATATACAGCGCGGTATTGCTTACGCTGAGCAAGAGCATGCGGTAGCTGTGATCCTACAACTAGATACACCAGGCGGACTAGATAGTTCCATGCGTGGGATTAACGAAGCCATTATCACTTCTACCATTCCTGTCATCGCCTATGTGTATCCTTCAGGTGCGCGCGCAGCCAGTGCGGGTTTGTTCATCATGTATGCAAGTCATCTCACTGCCATGGCATCAGGCACAAACGCAGGTGCTGCTTCGCCTGTTAATTTACTTGGCACTTCTAAGCCCGCTAATTCCAATGAAATCAGCAGTGAAGAAAAAAAAGTGGTGAATGATGCTGCTGCTTATATTCGTAGTCTCGCTCAATTACATGGTAGAAATGCTGATTGGGCCGAGCTTGCAGTGCGGCAAGCTGCGAGCATTTCTGCTAACGAAGCAAAACAATTAAAAGTGATTGATGAAGTCGCTGATGATTATCCACAATTGTTACAAAAAATTGATGGCCATACCATTGCTGTCCATGGATTATCTGAAAAAATCAAAACAAAAAATTTGCAGCTTGAATATGTCTCACCGGATTGGCGCTATCAATTTCTTGCATTTATTACTAATCCTAATATCGTCTATATTTTAATGTTAATAGCAATTTATGGTTTATTTTTTGAATTATCGAATCCTGGTCTTGTTGTGCCAGGTGTGGTTGGCATTATTTCTTTGCTAATCGTGCTTTACGCATTTCAATTGATGCCCATCAATTATACTGGTTTAGCATTAGTGATTTTTGGAATTGCCTGTATGATATTTGAAGTATACATATCGAGCTTTGGTATCATTGGAATAGGTGGCGTCATTGCATTTATCATAGGATCAGTGATGTTATTTGACATACATGATGCAAATTATCATTTAACTTGGTCACTCATTTTTATCATGAGCGTTATCTCAATTATTTTCTTTCTTATTGTTATCAATCTAGCAGTGAAGTCACATAAAAAAGCTATTGTCAGCGGTAAAGAAGGATTAATTGGCAGTGATGGTGTGGTTATCAGTGTAATGAATGAACAAATTATCGTACGTGTATTGGGCGAAATATGGAATGCTATTTCAGCATATCCATTAAATCCAGATGATAAAATTAAAGTGACAAAAGTCCAAGGATTGGTTCTAATGGTGGAGCCGCTCGAACATCATGAGCGAAAAAAATCAGGAGAATAGTCATGTTAATTCCTTATGTTGTCATTGCGCTTATTGTCATCATATTCTTGTTTAACTTTTTCCACATCTTACGTGAATACGAACGTGCTGTTATTTTCACCTTGGGACGATTTTGGAAAGTAAAAGGTCCAGGTTTTATCATTGTTGTTCCTTTGATCCAACAAATGGTAAGAGTGCAACTACGTACTATCGTCATGGATATTCCACCACAAGATGTCATTTCACGTGATAATGTTTCTGTTCGGGTAAATGCCGTGGTTTATTTCCGTGTAATTGATCCACAACGCGCAGTAATTCAAATTGAAGATTATTTTGCGGCCGTTAATCAACTTGCTCAAACTACGTTACGATCTGTGTTGGGCCAACATGAATTGGATGAAATGTTAGCCGAACGCAACAAGCTAAATACTGATATACAAAAAATACTGGATGAGCATACCGATGCATGGGGCATTAAAATTGGCATGGTGGAAATTAAACAAATCGATCTTAACGAAAATATGGTTCGCGCAATTGCACAACAAGCTGAAGCAGAACGCGGCCGACGTGCGAAAGTCATTCATGCAGACGGCGAATTGCAGGCATCAGAAAAACTCGCTGAAGCCGCAAGAATATTAGCCACCCAACCACAATCTATGCAATTAAGATATTTACAAACATTATCAAACATCAGCGAAGAAAAAAATTCCACCATTATTTTCCCCATTCCCATTGATTTTCTCACTGCGTTTTTTAAGAAATAATGTGAGAAAACGTTCACACTTCTACCGGGTCCACATCCAACACCCATCTAACACTATGATGAATAGATAACATATCGATTTTTTGTAGTACATTTTTTAAAAATTGTTGTAACACACTGCGCTTGCTGGTTTTAAATAGCAAATGCTGACAATATAAACCCTTGCGCTTTGCCAGCAATGCTGGCACAGGCCCAAGCACAGTCACCATTTTATTGGTATCTAGACACATTTCTTTAATGGCTGCCAGAAATTGATTCGCGGGTTGTTCTGCGTATGCTTCCGCGCGAAACACGGCGAAATAAGAGAAAGGAGGCAACACGGTGAGTTCTCTCTCGCTAAGTAATGCTTGTGAAAAGGGGGTATAACCCTGATGAATTAAGGTTTGCAGTAACCGATGGTCAGGATAATGTGTTTGTATCACCACTGTCCCTCTCTTTTCAGCACGACCTGCACGACCTGAAACTTGCAACAATAATTGTCCCATTTGTTCAGCTGCACGAAAATCAGCGCTAAACAACCCGCTATCTGCATCGATAATACCCACTAAGGTGACTTGCGGAAAATGATGGCCTTTTGCCAGCATTTGCGTGCCAAGTAAAATGGCTTTTGGCTGTGAATGAATTTGTTTTAGCAAATTTTGCATTGCACCTTTGCGTCTTGTGTTATCACGATCCACGCGAATCACCGGGACACTAGGAAAATTTTTTTCTAGTGATTGCTCAAGACGTTGCGTGCCCAAACCAACAGGTTGCAAAGCTGTTTCACCACATTGAGCACATTGCTTAGGCACAACACCACGTGCATCACAATGATGACATTGCAAACGTTCAGGCAGGCGATGATATACCATGCGTGAATCACAGCGTTTGCAGCCTGCTACCCAAGCACATTGCGTACAATATAAAACCGGAGCAAAACCACGGCGATTTAAAAACAGCATGACTTGATTGCCCTGCTCAAGATGCACTTGCATACTACTCAATAATTCAGCAGATATGCCTTCTTCTGCTTTCGAGCGCCTTAGATCAATGATCTGGTATTGCGGTAATTTCGCCTCGCCAGCTCGAAGCGGGAGTGATAAATAGTCATAACGCGAACGTTTGACATTCAACAATGATTCCAATGACGGTGTCGCTGACCCTAAGACAATAGGGATATGATTCATATCGGCACGTAGAATAGCAAGATCTCGGGCATGATAACGAAACCGATCTTGTTGTTTAAACGAGGTATCATGCTCTTCGTCCACAATGATGAGACCTAGCGTATGAAACGGGGTAAAGATAGCAGAACGCGTACCAATGACAATTTTCACCATCCCTGCTTGTGCTGCTAGCCACACTTGTAATCGTTGTTGCTCAGAAAGATTAGAATGCAACGCAGCAATAGGTACGGAAAATCGCGCACGAAAACGCTCAAGCGTTTGTGGCGTCAAGCTGATTTCTGGAACCAGCACTAATACTTGTTTATTTTCATTCAGCTTTTCTAAGATTACCCGTAAATAAACTTCGGTCTTACCACTGCCAGTTACACCATCTAATAAAAATACATTAAATCTATCTTTTGCTGCACAAATAGTATCAACCGCGCATTGTTGTGCATCATTTAGTAAAAGTGGATGCTCTTGATCTTTTGATACATTGATTGGTTTGATGTTAGCAATAACAGATTTACCTTTGCGCAATGACATAGGCAGCGCACTCGTTAACACTTCACCCAACGAATAATGATAATAATCTGCCGACCATTGACAAAGCTTGTACACGTCCGCCGGTAGAATAGGTTGTTGATCCAGTATCTCAAGTGCCGTCTTAAGCTTCTCATCAGACACGGAAGATTCTGTTTCTACACTGATCAGAAAACCAACAAGGGTACGAGATTGAAAAGGCACGCGCACCCGGATACCTGGAATTAATGCTTCTGTATCAAAATCTTGCGGCGCTAAATAATCAAATAAGCGACGTAATGGGGTGGGTAATGCTA
>Ga0206865_1199_pt2 | contig 15714 bp, 10 predicted proteins | sample Alteio_BWOrgCont_39_FD_152628 | JGI IMG/M metagenome (GOLD analysis project Ga0206865, IMG submission 152628) | Enriched cells from forest soil in Barre Woods Harvard Forest LTER site, Petersham, Massachusetts, United States -... | ecosystem: Environmental > Terrestrial > Soil > Temperate forest >...
AGCAATAAAAAAACTCGCAGTGAAAGCAGTTGATTGCTGAATAAATTTTCTTCTTTCCATCTTAATTAACTTATTATGTCCCTAACCACATGCCCGCCAACGTCGGTAAGCCTATACCTTCTTCCCTGGTTTTTTAAAGGTGAGTTAGTATGATCAAGGCCTAATTGATTGAGCACTGTTGCCTGGAAATCATGTACATGTACCGGATTTTTAACAATATTGTATCCAAAATCATCCGACTCGCCATAAACTACTCCGGGCTTGATACCGCCACCGGCCATCCAAATACTAAAACAGCGTGGGTGGTGGTCGCGGCCATAATTATTTTTTTCAAGCTTACCCTGGCTATAGTTCGTACGGCCAAATTCCCCACCCCATATTACCAATGTTTCGTCAAGTAATCCACGTTGTTTAAGATCCGTAACCAAAGCCGCTGATGCCTGATCTACATCTTTGGCCTGGCCCGCCATTTCTTGAGGCAGATTAGCATGTTGATCCCAACCCTGGTGGTATAACTGGACAAAGCGCACGCCATTTTCGGAAAGCTTCCGCGCCAGCAAACAATTTGCAGCGTAAGTTCCCGGGACGAGACAGTCCGGGCCATACATTTTTATTGTATCATCTGATTCTTTTGATATGTCCAGTGTCTCAGGAACCGCTGTTTGCATACGGTAAGCCATTTCATACTGCTGCACCTTGGTTATTATTTCAGGATCGCCAATTTCTTTATAATCTATTTCATTGAGCGCGGCTATGTTATCGATCATAGTCCGGCGATCATTTTTGTCAATACCATCCTGGTCATGCAGGTAAAGTACCGGGCTATCACTATTGCTAAGCTGCACGCCCTGATGAATTGAATCTAAAAATCCATTGCTCCAAAGTTTGGAATATACCCCCTGTCCATTTCCTTTCCCTTTGGAAAGCAGTACGGTAAAAGTAGGCAGGTTCTTATTGTCGCTGCCCAGCCCGTAGCTCACCCACGATCCCATACACGGACGATTCCCTTGAGTTGCCCCAGTCTGAAAAAAGGTCAATGCCGGATCATGATTAAATGACTCCGTAAACATAGAGCGCACTATGCAAATATCGTCCACAATTTTGGCGGTATAAGGGAAAAGATCACTTATCCATGCGCCAGATTGTCCATATTGTTTAAAATCATAATAAGACCCCGCGAGGGGAAAAGATTTCTGACCAGCCGTCATGCCTGTTAGTATCTGGCCACCCCGAACAGACGCAGGTAATTCCTGTCCCATCATTTCCCTTAGCTTAGGCTTATAATCAAATGATTCCAATTGTGAGGGCGCACCATCCTGAAACATGTAAATGACCCGTTTAGCTTTTGGAGCGAAACTCGGGATTCCAGGAGTAAAATCGGCTTCGTTATCAGAGCCGATGCCACTAAAAAGATCAGGAATTAGTAACGATCCCAAAGCAACACTCCCCAGGCCCAAGCTCAATCTTGATAAAAAACGCCGCCTGTTTATATTTAAACGTTGTTCTAAAATATCTCTTTCCATATTTATTACGATTTGGTAATGGCTTCTTCTAAATTATATACCGCATCAACTACTTCCATCATTGCGGCAAGGGTAACTTTATCTAAATTTTCCGGGGTTGGGTATTCGCCTACATTCAGCTCCCTTTCAGCTTTCCTTTTATTTAAAGTTTTTTGTTGTTTACCATAATAAGAAATAAGTATAGACAATTCCTGTTCATCGGGTTTTCGGTTTATAATTAACCTGAAAGCCTTGAATATTTTATCCTTTACACTACTTTTCTCTTGCAAAAGCTTCGCAGCCAAAACTCTTGATGCTTCCATAACGGTGGGATCATTCATCATGACCAATGCCTGAAGCGGCGTGTTTGTTCTTGATCGTTTTACTTCGCACTGATCGCGGTTACTTGCGTCAAAAATCCCCAAAGATGCAGGAGGCACAGTTCTCTTTACCAGCGTGTATATCCCGCGCCGGTATAAGTTCGAACCATGTGACTGCCTGTAGTCCTTAAATGTCGAACCGCTACTACCTGCACTTTCCCACAAACCGGCTGGCTGATATGGATTTACACTTGGCCCCCCAATAGTATGAACCAGCAGCCCGCTGCTTTCCAGCACGAGGTCTCTAATAAGTTCCGCAGGCAGCCGATACCGTGGTCCTCGTGATAGCAATATGTTGTCCGGATCGATTTTTAATTTTTCAGGAGTCATTACAACGGATTGCCTGTAGGTGGCCGACATAACCATTTGTTTTATCAAACGTTTTATATCCCACCCATGATCCATAAAATCAACGGAAAGCCAATCCAACAACTTTAAGTTCGAAGGCAGATCGCCCTGCATACCGAAGTCCGCACTGCTTTTTACAATTCCTTTTCCAAAAATCTCCTGCCAAATTTGGTTTACAAAAACCCGTGCCGTTAGTGGGTTCTTTTTATCAAATAACCATTTGGCCAGCCCCAGCCGATTTTTTGGGTAAGTATTATCAAAAGGTAAAATAGCCTTTGGAGTACCTGGGCTAACTTCATCGCCATAAGTATTGTAGTTTCCACGCTTCAGTATATACGTTTTCCTATAAACTTCACTATCGCCCATAACTGAAACAATGAGCTTGTCCGTATCCTGCTTATTTACAAATTTTAATATGCTTTTTACATCTTCATTAGTGATGTGCATTATAGGTTTTTTTGCGTAAGTTTCTGCCCCTCCTTGATCTTGAAAAGATTCCTTAACACTGTTAAAAAAAGAAAAGACCTGGTAGTATTCTCTTTGTGAAAAAGGGTCGTATTTGTGATCATGGCAATGGGCACATTCCAGCGTAACACCCAGCAGCGCTTTCCCAAAAGTATTAGTACGGTCCGTAACATAAGCTACCCGGTATTCTTCAGGGATAACACCGCCCTCTTCTGTTATTTTATGATTCCGGTTAAACCCGGTAGCAAGTAACTGTTCTTTTGTTGAATTTGGCATAAGGTCGCCAGCTAATTGCCAGGTAATAAATTTGTCATAAGGTAAATTTTCATTAAAAGCATGGATCACCCAATCTCTCCAGGGCCACTGACTGCGATAATTATCATTCTGGTAGCCGTATGTGTCCCCATACCGGGCTACATCAAGCCAATGAAGGGCCATTTTTTCTCCATACGCGGGACTTTTTAAAAGTTCATCAACAATTTTCTCATAAGCATTTGCACTTTTATCAGCTAAAAAGGCATCCATCATTTTCAGACTTGGAGGCAAGCCAGTCAGGTCAAGACAAACTCGTTTTAACAAGCGCTCCTTGTCCGCTTCGGGGTTTGGTGTAACACCAAATTGCTCTTGTTTACTCAATATAAAATAATCTATCTGATTTTTGGGCCATTGCGTATTCTTTACCTCCGGCAGCGTCCATAATCTGGGCGGTACAAACGACCAATGCTTTTCGAACCTTGCGCCTTGCTTTATCCATTTCGCAATTATATTAATCTCACTTGGGCTTAGCCTTTTCAAATTAGAAGCTACCGGTGGCATGATATCCGATGTATCTTTGGTAGATACCCGACGAAACAGTTCGGACATATCCGGGCTCCCTGGTACCAGGATATGGGCATTTGGATTGTCCTTTAAAGCTTTATATGCCTCGTCAGGAATATCAAGTCTTAATCCAGCCTTTCGGTTACTCGGATCAGGCCCGTGACATTTATAACATTTATCCGAAAGAATTGGTCGAACATTAAAATCATAACTTATAGTATCTGGTACCTGATCCTCAATACTTGGAGCAGATGAGGAAAATTTACATGCGTGAAGTCCGTACAAGACAAAGCCAGTACAAACAATCAATAAAAAATACCATTTCCTATTCATAAATTATTTCTTACAGTTCGGGATAATTATATTGGTTTGTATACGCAAATATTATCCAATCCATTATACTTTTCTTACTCAATTATGCTAATCACTTACACTGTATTGAATAAAATCCATTGCAAATGCAGACCTAATTTGTTAACTGACTACTTCGAATTCTGCAAATAGCACACAAAGGCTATACGTTCAGCACTACATTGCTCGTCGGGATACAACTGCACGGCAAACATTTACCTTTATCAATTGAAGCCAGCGTTTTATGTAAATAATGCACATTCCCTTCTCTCACTTCGGTAAGGCAAGTACCGCAATCGCCAAAGAGACAACCAGAGCTTATTTCTATATCATTTCCCTCTGCAAATTCCAATATTGACCTGTACCGATCGTCCCATTGTATCTTTTTACCCGATCGCAAAAATTCTATTGAAAATACAGTATCGTTTTTTAAGCTTTCCTCATTCGTCAAAGACTCCAGCGTTTCCTCTTGCAAATTTTGATAGCTTCGGTTATTGAATGACTCTGTATGGATATTGTCCTTACGAACACCTAAAGCCTCCAACTCGCCGGTAACATAGTTCATCATTACGCCAGGTCCGCAGATATAATAATCCAGGTGAATATCCTGGGTAATCTGCAAAATGGTTTTTATATTGATATAGCCCTCATGGTCGTAGTGCAATCCTTGTACATCGCCGAGGCTGATCTTATTATAAAACGTAGTGATGGTAAGATTATCATAACCCTTTCTCAGTTCCTGTATCTCCGTCTGGAAAGAATGTTCACCGCTTCCATTAACTCCATAAAAGAAATAAACCATTTTATCCGGGTTTATTTTGGCGATAGATTTAACCATGCTTAAAAGCGGCGTAATGCCAATTCCTCCGGCGATTAGGACAACGGGCTTATTATCGCCGGGATTCAAATAAAAATCACCGGAAGGGCCCTTTGCCTCCAAAATGTCTCCTTCTTTAACACAATCATATAAATAAGAAGAAGCCAATCCGTTTGCTAAAGTGGGATTATTTAAGGGGGCGGATTCTTTTTTTATAGATACCCTGTAATATTCAGGGCTGTAAATATCCGAGAAACTATAGTAGCGAAAAACAGGAACCGGTTGCCCTGGAATATGGAGCTTAAACATTAGATGCTGACCCGGCATAAATAGGGTTAATGGTCGATCGTCAATCGGGGCCAGGTACAGTGAAACTACTAAACTATTTTCTTCAACCTTTCTGATAACTTTATACTTTCTGTACGGTTTCATGCGCTATTCTTACTGAGAGAAAACATCCTGATCATTTTTAAATACTTTTCCCTGTTAAATAATTACGGTTCTTTTTATACCTTTTGTTGGTCTGGTCGTGATTCTCTATAGCTTATATCAAAATTCAAGATGACAGCATCAGGTTCTGTTCCCCAATGTTCACATGCTTCGGTATAGATTTCAGGCCACCAATTTCTATGCTTCGTTCTCCCTTCCAACTCAAATTGATCGTACCTGTTTGACAGTGCTTTATCCCATGCTTTATTGCCATGTTCTAATGCTTTTTCCTGTCCCCCTAATTGAGGTACAATCCAATCGCGCCCGATGCGGGCGTGCAGAACCTCATCGGCCCAATCATAATCCTGAATGAGTTCCGTAAGTCTGTTTGTTGTCGCCACCGCAACTTCCCACTCATATTTTTTTCCGGTTTTAGCCGGCATTAGGCCCTGTTCAATATAAAACAGAATTGAATGACGCTCTTCATTACTTAATTCCGTATTAAGTATATGGCACCAGGTAACATCCATCGGGATTTTTTTCCAGTCAATGCCCAACGAAGCAAATCCAACCTCTCCCATCATGGCATGACGGGCCTCATCCCATATCTGACGGATCATTTCCCTATAATATTCCCATGGCTTACCCTCGGTCTCGTGCACAATACTGGCCATCATTTCGGGTACATTAATTTCGCGCATACGCTTAAAATAAAGCATAAGCGTTTTAGGTAAAGCCTCTATATCCCTGTCTAATAAAAATGCTTCAGCGTTAACCCGCATATTAAACCCATCAACAAAGCGTTCATCTCTTTGAGGGATAAAATCAAATACGTAGGCTTCGTTCCAGAATGAGCCATCGGGTTTAAATTCAGAAACTGGGTGCGTTCCGTCCAAACCACCGATTGAATTGAGGCTTGTTTCAAGATAACACGTCCAGCTATGGTATTCTGTCAAATCATCTTGTGATATTAAAGATTTGATAACCGTTTGTCCGTAATCTTCAATTTCTTTTATGTCTGACAAAGCCAGTTTGCAGATCCTGTAGGTCGGGTGATCAAACAGTTTGTTATTATCTGCAATATGTTTTTCAATGCCGTTAATAAGTGAAGGGATGACGTATTGGTAAATCCCGATCACCAATGCTTCGGTAGTTGGAGCATTCTGAATTTCATCTAATAAAACACCCAGGGTTGCATGAGGAGCTTCATCCATGCCATAAGGAGGCTCACGCATTTCCCTTACGCGATTAAAAAACGGTTCAACATGTTCTGCTAACAAATGCGCGTGCATGCTAAATGCCATTTTCAACTCATAAACGGGCATTGATGTTATACGACTTATCAGGATAAGGCTAAGTCGCTTTGCTGTCCAATGGAATCTCTTGAGGCGGTTAACACTTTCATTAACTGTTAAACCTTTATTGATTGCTTCCTCCATTTTATGGAGGCCTACAAGTTCGGGTAGTCCTTTATACCCCGTATAATCTGAAGCTATTGACATGAAAATTTAATTGATTTAAACAAAAGTATTTTAAAGCCAAAGAGATTTAATCCTCTAATTGGTCAATTACTTACACTCTATTGAATTATTTGCAAGATTGACTTGGGTATTCAGTCAAAAAATGATAATTTTATAAAGTCATTATTTTGCAGATGAAAACCCAATTTATAAAAATAACCGCCAACCCTGGTGAGCTTCTTGTTGCGAGGGAAGTGAGTGAGAAAAAATTTTCCGCGCCGTTGCATTATCACCCTGAACTCGAACTTACCTTAATACTGGAAAGTTCAGGAAAACGATTTGTCGGCGATAGCATAGAGAATTTTGAGCCCGGGGATCTCGTTTTAGTAGGAGAAAACACTCCCCATTTTTGGTGCAACGATAATAATGTGTCAGAAGAAAGTTATTCACTGGCCATTGTAATACAATTTAACAAATCGTTCCTGGGTGAAAATTTTTTCAAATTAACCGGTGCCGAGCATATAGATAAATTGATTAAAAATAGCAGCCGGGGAATCTGTTTAACGGATCAGTCAACGAAGGCGTTGGTAAAGGAAAAATTACTGAAAATATTGGACCTTGGAACATTTGAAAAAACATTACTCCTACTGGAAATACTCAACATATTCGCGAAATCCAATGTGTATTATCTATCCAGCCCGGGGTTCAAACCGTATTTACAGGAAATTGATTGCACAAGAATGAATAAGGTTTATAATTATGTTTACAATAATATCAATAACGAATTTGAAGTATCAGAAATAGCTGATCTTTTAAATATGAGCGTATCTGCCTTTAGCCATTATTTCAAAAAGAGGACGCAAAAAACATTTACTCAATTCATAAATGAAACAAGGATTGGCAATGCAAGGCGCTTATTAATAGAAACTGATAGATCCATAGCTGAAATTGCTTATGAAAGCGGGTACAGTAGTTTATCTAATTTCAACAAACAGTTCAACTCCCTGGTGAAAAGTTCGCCTAAAAATTTCAGAAAGAATTATTGAGTTAAATGTGGAACATGCTTTTTAATTTTAATAAAAATCATTTTCGATGTTGGTGTGTTGCTTTTTTCAGCAACACTGTCTATAGGTACTAAAACATTAGTTTCGGGATAATAAGTCGCGGTACAGCCCTTGGGTATATTAAACGGCACCACTACAAACAAACCCGCAACACGTTCGATACTTCCGTGGTAATTAAACAGATCTACCTTCTCCCCCGTAGTAAAGCCGGCTTTTTGTATATCAATTTCATTCATAAAAATCACCCTTCGCTCATTGTAGACACCGCGATAACGATCGTCCAGGCCATAAATCGTCGTATTGTACTGGTCGTGGCTCCTTATTGTAGCCATTACATATTCATCCTCTTCCATTTTATGTTTAGGTAATTCGGTGACTGTAAATGGAGCCTTACCGGCAAACCCATTATTTTCAAATCGGCCCTCATGGGGTGCATTAGGGGTGTAAAAACCACCGGGCAAACGCACTTTTTGGTTATAATTATCAAAACCAGGTATTACTTTCCCAATTATATCACGTACGGCATCATAACTGGCCGCGTATTCATCCCAATCAATTACCGAACGCGCACCAAGGGTAGCTTTAGCCAGTTTACATACAATTTGATTTTCGTTAAGCAGATTTTTTGAAATTGGATCCAAAACACCTTTTGACATTTGTACCACGCCCATTGAGTTTTCGCAACTTATAAATTGGGCCTCGCCATTCACTATATCTTTATCGCTGCGTGATAAAGTCGGCAAAATAAGTGCCTCTTGGCCGTGTACCAAATGACTTCGGTTCAGCTTTGTAGATACATGTACGCTAAGTTTCAATTTGCGCATTGCCTCTGCTGTAAATTTGGTATCCGGCGTAGCCGATAGGAAATTCCCACCCATTGCAAAAAATACCTTTAATTTACCTTCGTGCATTGCTTTTATAGATTCAACCACATCATAACCGTGCTCCCGTGGTGGTTCAAAGCCAAAAACCTCTTTGAGCTTATTTAATTGCCATTTACGGGGCTTTTCCCATATCATCATTGTGCGGTTGCCCTGCACATTGCTGTGCCCACGTACAGGGCATAATCCAGCTCCTGGCTTACCAACACTACCCTTAAGCAAAGCCAGGTTAACTATCTCTTTTACAGCATCAACGCCATTGATATGTTGGGTAATACCCATAGCCCAACATATTATGATCTTATTTTTATACTTCAATAATTCTGCTGCCTCCCGAATCTGGTTCAGGGGCACTCCGGCCTCAATCGCAAGGTCGTCCAGCTTATATTGTTGTAACTGCTCAATAAAAGCTGAATACCCCACCGTTTTATTTTCTATAAATTCTTGGTCGAACACAGTACCGGGCATTTCTTTTTCTACTTCATAAAGCAAAATTTCTATTGCTTTTAACAGCGCCATATCGCCGTTGATTTTTACCTGCAGGTATAGGTCTGTCAATTGGGTACCGAACCCCAAAACGCCCTTTAACTTTTGCGGATTTTTAAAGGCCATTAAACCCGCCTCGTGCAAGGGGTTAACGGCTATTATTTTCGCGCCTTTCTTTTTAGCTTTTTCTAGTGCAGAAAGCATCCTGGGATGATTTGTTCCGGGGTTTTGGCCCATGATCATAATCACGTTCGCATCATAAAAATCGTTAAGCGTTACTGTGCCTTTACCAGTACCGATAGTTTCGGCCAAACCAACACTTGTTGATTCATGGCACATGTTTGAGCAATCTGGCAAATTGTTGGTGCCAAATTCCCTTACAAATAGCTGGTACATAAATGCAGCCTCATTACTGGTGCGGCCAGACGTATAGAACGCAGCTTCATCCGGCGAAGTCAAACTGTTTAAATGATCAGCTATTTTTTTAAAAGCTTCATCCCAGCTAATCGGCTCGTAGTGTGTACCACCCTTCGGCAAATAAACCGGCAGTGCTATCCTTCCTTTTTTGCCGATCTCATAATCATTCAGTTTTGCCAGATCTGCTACTGAATTTTGAGCGAAGAATTCCTCTGTCAGCTTCTTAATCGTTGCTTCTTCTGCCAAAGCCTTTGCTCCGTTCTCACAATATTCCGCTACCGGTGAGCGTTCATCATCAGGATCGGGCCAGGCACAGCTAGAGCAATCAAACCCACCCTTTTTGTTCATATAGAACAAGGCTCTCAATCCCCTTGTGGGCCCTGTTTCTTCAAAAACATCGCTCATAGCTGCCATTACACCGGGCATTCCTACCGCCCATTTTTTTGGTTCTTTCAGCTTTAAATTCAATAATTCTTCCGGATTCTCGGCCGCTGGTTGGTGCCTGGTTTCTTCTTTCATGATTTTTTTTCAGCCAATGGGTTGGGATAATTATCGCTTTGGTCTTCTGTTGTATCATCCAGACAGGTAAAATCTTTTTCAACCAGCAGATGTAATAATCCATTATTGTTTTCAAACCCGATCCTGTTTGAGTTTAGCAATTCTTTAGTCATGCTGTCGGGCATAAATAGCGTAATAATATTATTTTTAAATGTTGCCGATAACTGACCATGGTCGATGCGTTTTATCGAATAGATAAGGGAATGGTCGCCGAAGTTTACTTTATCATCTATATATCCCGTTGTTGTTAATTGTGCGACATCAGTACGGGTAAGTCTATACCTTAAAGAGTTACTCTTAAATCGAATCTTCATAAATAGTCAATAAAATGTGGTGCCCGCATTATAAATATTAACGCGTCGGTTCCGTAAAAAGCCAATTCACTTTATGTTAAACTCTTCCGTAAGTGCGACGGCAATATTTGACGACGCCCAATTGAAACTGGAGCTTTAGCGACCAGATAGATTTCAATTCGTACCGGATCTATAAAAATGAATTCAACTTATAGTGAAAGTTATATATTTGTACATACATAAGTACATATAAAAAATATAATTCCAAAATTATTTTTTCGCATTTTTTTTAAATATACGTCTCCGTTTTTTTTTAACTATTTTCCTGGCAACCTGAACACGGCCATGGTTAAAAAATTCTAATGCTTATCAGCCGCTTTAAACATTTTAAGTGGCAGACATTGAAATAAATTACTTTAAATTTATCCTATCAAAAAACTCCAAAAGTGGTATAAGGGGTTCGATTGGGCTCCCTCCGGCTCCACATTAAACAAACAAGCTCGCCCCTAAAAAGCGGGCTTGTTTGTTTTAAATTGAATTTGTGCTTTGAAAACCCGGCAAGAGTATTTGAAACCATTCTTGAGCTGACCTTTGCCCGGGTTGCACAAGAGAACCAATCGTCCATCTTCACAAAAAAAGCCTAAAAAGGGTTTACACAAAGTTTCCACTTTTCAATTTCACCACACATATCTGTCTAATAATAAAGTAGTTAACAAACAAGTAGGTTTACACTTTTGATTAACTTTATATACTATAATAATTAATATTCATCAATTAAATTGCTTATCGCTACTGGCTTTAAAATTGATTTTACTGATGCCCGGAACGGTTGTTTGCGGGCATCAGTAGTAATGTGCGAATACTACCGCTGGAAACGCATGATTAACTAAGCGAACAATTTAATTTATTTTGATTGAATTTGAAAGGACTACTATCAATAGTTTCTTTATCATATTCCAATAAACGATTGTAAAGTATTTCGTAAGACTTGTTTTTATATAGAATGATGAACAAAAGTTGACTTTTATTGCCGAATAGTGTCATAAAGTACTTTTCTCAAGGTATAGTTTTGGATCGGTTGTTTTCGTAAACCGTTTTCCATTAAAACTAATTTAAGTTAAAGTATTTACTATGTATATTAAACGCAATGCATTGTTGTTGGCGGCCTGTTTTATGATTATGGTGGCATTGAAGGTTCATGCACAGTCCGCCATCTCAGGAGGCAAGCCTGATAAAATAACGGATAACGATTCGGTACGAACTATCGCACCGTTCTTTACTCCGGCAACTACATCAAAAAAACACCCCGATGCCGATGGGTTTATTCAGCGGTGGATGCTTTTGGAACCCATAAACAAATCAATTCGCAGTAACCTTGTTTTTACCAATAACTACCTTAAAGCACAATTCGATACGGCTTATTTCCCAAACCAGTTCACGGTTGTCCCAAAAGACAAGGACAAACTAAATGTTGGCCAACAGGAATTAACATGGCATGCATTGGAAAGCCCAACCTACAACGTCAAATTATTTCGCTTCGCTTATGGATTAAAAAAACACACCTATTCGGTATTGTTTTGGGCGGTAACGGTGGTTAATAGTCCACGCGAAATGAAAAATGTACGATTGGCGGTAGGCTCAAATGGAGGCTCTACATGGTGGCTGAATGGTCAACAAGCCGTGGTGATGGACGGAGACCGGCGCATGGTAATGGACGATTGTGTTTCGACCCGGCTGACCCTCAATAAAGGAAAAAACATAATACGGGGCGCATTGATCAATGGTCCCGGGCTGAGTGATTTTTGTGTTCGCCTATTGGATGAAAACGGGGTGCCGGTAAAAGACCTCACCATCAGCCTCCAGTAAATTTTTAACCATCCCCATTTAACATCGAATTATTATGAAATTAATAGTTAAAGTAATAAGCACTATAACCCTATCGTCAATCTTGTTAACCCGGCAGGGCATAGCACAAATTGGCAAACCATTTATACACGACCCTTCCACAGAATGCGACGGAAAGTATTACACATTTGGAACAGGCGGTGGAGGGTTAATATCCGACGATGGCTGGACATGGAATGGCGGTGCAGTACGCCCGGGCGGCGGTGCTGCCCCCGATATATTGAAAATAGGTGATCGCTACCTGGTTGTATATGGCGCAACCGGCGGCGGCCTGGCGGGTGGCCACAATGGGAAAATATTGACGATGTGGAATAAAACACTCGATCCAAAATCGCCTGATTTTAAATATTCTGAAGCGGTTGTGGTTGCTTCATCGGATGGTATCGAGGATAACGATTCGATAGACCCAAGTCTTCTTTTGGATCCCACCGATGGAAAGTTATGGCTAACCTACGGCACTTATTGGGGTTATATACGTTTGGTGGAACTTGACCCCAAAACAGGTAAACGTGCGGAAGGTAACAAACCATTAAACATAGCCATTGATTGCGAGGCGACAGATTTAATTTACCGGGATGGATGGTACTATCTGCTTGGCACCCACGGCACCTGCTGCGACGGCCCGAATTCAACCTATAACATTATTGTTGGCCGCTCCAAAAAGGTAAGCGGCCCTTACCTTGATAACATTGGAAGAGAGATGTTAAAGGGTGGCGGAAAACTGGTAGTTGCAGCCCGCGACCGGCTGATCGGGCCAGGACATTTTGGACGTATAATATTGGAGACCGGTGTTGAAAAAATGTCGTGCCATTACGAGGCTGATTTGGATCAAAGTGCCCGTAGTGTCTTAGGTATCCGTCCGTTGCTATGGAAAAATGGATGGCCTGTTGCTGGCGACAACTTTAAAGAGGGAACCTATGAAATTGAGTCGGAACGGCGGGGATACGCATTACAGATAGCCGTTGATTTTACAAGAATGCCGGGGGGTATGCGATTTAACCGTAATAATGATGAACCGATAAAACCCGTGCCCTCTCAGGAATTGGCAGATGTGGTGAAAACCTGGCCTGCCGGAAACATCGGTGTTAATTTAAGCGATTACATGTTCCGTCCGCACCAAAAATGGACTATTTCGCCGGTTGCCGGTTCAGGAGGATATTTGGGCGGAACTTATTACAAAATAGTAATTGCCGGGACCGACCGTGCCCTGGCGGCAACCGCAGAAGCCGAACTTATAACCGTTCCATCGTTTACGGGCACTCCGGAACAGTTATGGCGAATTGACCAATTGACTGATGGTACCTACCGGATTATGCCAAAGGAAGTTCCAAACTCGGCAACACATTTAGCTTTGGTGTCATCCGGCGATAGTACACCAACACTTGCCAAATTTGATGTGAATAGCGATAACTCCAAGTGGAATTTTAGGGTTCACTGATTTATTACAAAAAAACGCACTATTGATTTATTATCTAAAAGCCTAATTACCAATGCCAAAAACAATAAGTTGCTTATCCGCCATTTTAATAAGCGGAATGATCTTCGGAAACCGGGCTTCGGCTCAGCAGCCCACAAAATTAACGCTCCGCCTGGATCAACCGGGGCATGCATCAAGCCCAATGTTGTATGGGTTAATGACTGAAGAGATTAATTACGCATATGATGGCGGAATTTACGCTGAACTAATTAGGAACCGTCTTTTTAAAGACAACATTAAGGCACCTGATCATTGGAGTTTAATAAAGCCAGTTGCCGATTCATCGACTATTGTTTTAGATAGTAAGCATCCTGTGAACCAGGCTTTAACCGAGTGCATCAGGTTTAATTTGGAAACAGATGGCAAAAACACAGGATTAGCAAATGATGGCTTTTGGGGAATACCTGTTTATCCCTCTACTACTTATCAGGGTAGTTTTTATGCCATGACGAATGGTGATAACCCAGGTCCAATTACTGTAACTATCGAATCGACCGACGACAAAACTACTTTTGCGACAGCAAGTATTATTGGAGTGAGTGGCAGTTGGAAAAAATACAGCTTTAACCTTATCACTACTGCCGCAGCAACGCCAACTGCCGATACGCGTTTTGTTATCCGGCCATCAGATAAGGGCACCTATTATTTCACGCTCGTGTCTTTATTTCCGCCTACCTATCAAAATACAGCCAACGGCAACAGGCGTGATATTATGCAGTTATTGTCTGGGATGAGCCCTAAGTTTTTGCGGTTGCCCGGCGGTAATTATCTGGAAGGCAACATGTTTTCGACAAGATATAACTGGAAAAAAACATTGGGTCCAATTGATGAAAGGCCCGGACATCAGGGTACCTGGGGGTACCGCTCGTCAGACGGGATGGGTTTACTGGAATACCTGGAGTGGTGCGAAGATTTAAAAATGGAACCATTGCTGGCTGTTTTTGCGGGCTACACCTTAAACCGCGATTATGTAGAAGCGGGGCCATTCTTAAAACCTTATGTGGATGAAGCCCTCGAAGAAATAGAATATGTTACCGGCGACACAACAACCAAATACGGAAAAGAACGCGCCCGGGACGGGCATCCTGCTCCCTTCCCTTTGCATTATGTTGAAGTTGGGAACGAGGATGGTTTTGATATGTCGGGTAGCTATGAAGGCCGGTTCACCCAATTTTATGACGCCATCCGCAGTAAATATCCTAATCTACATATTGTTTCAACCACCGGCGGTAAGGACTTTTTGGGAGCGCGTTTCCCCCTTACTAAACGGATCCCGGATGTTATGGATGAGCATTATTATAGAAATGCCTTCGATATGGAAAGCGATGCCGACCATTACGATAACTACGATAGAAACGGACCAAAAATATTTGTTGGCGAATGGGCTACACGTGAAGGTAAACCAACACCAAACTTCAACTCGGCACTTGGTGATGCCGCCTGGATGACTGGAATGGAACGAAACTCCGACATAGTAGTTATGGAATGCTCGGCTCCATTATTTGTTAATGTAAACCCCGGCGGCATGCAGTGGGAGTCGGATTTAATCGGTTACAATACACTAACCAGCTATGGGTCGCCATCCTATTACGCCCAGCAAATATTTAGCAACTACCATGGCGATAATGTGGTGAATACTATTGGTGAGGGCATCCCTGTTCAGGTTCAAAAATTAAATCATAAGGATAGTTTAAACAAAGTTACCCCAAAAACGTACCCTTCTTTATTTTACGTGACCACCCGCGATAAAAAAACAGGAAGGTTGTATATTAAAGTTGTTAATGCAGGTGATGACGCAAAAGAGGTATTATTAGACTTAAAAGGTGCATCTGCAGTAAAGAGCAACGGAAAGGTAGTAGTTATGAAGGCCGATAAGCCAGAAGATACAAACACAATAACCGAACCCGAAAAAATTACACCTACGGTATTAACTTATAAAGGGTTCAAGAAAACTTTTATTTATAGCTTTCCAAAATATTCTATTACAGTGCTCCAAATTGATACCCAATAATGAGCCGTATTTTAACCAGCCTTATTTTTGGAATTACGTTTTTGTGTTTGG
>Ga0206865_1202_pt1 | contig 15714 bp, 15 predicted proteins | sample Alteio_BWOrgCont_39_FD_152628 | JGI IMG/M metagenome (GOLD analysis project Ga0206865, IMG submission 152628) | Enriched cells from forest soil in Barre Woods Harvard Forest LTER site, Petersham, Massachusetts, United States -... | ecosystem: Environmental > Terrestrial > Soil > Temperate forest >...
ATAAGCGAAACGCTTATTGGAGAGACTACAGAGAGAAAAATTGGGAAAAAATTCGAAAAAATGAAAAAAAATATCAGGAGCGATTTGTTTTCGCAACTGGCAATAATAAAGGACAAAATATTCCACCTGGTATTACACCAGAGCACAATGGAAAGGGTGGTGGGTGGAGTAGATACTATATCACGTTTAAAGGTGAAAGAATACAGGTTAAAAAGCAAGGTAGTTTCTTAAGGCTTAAGACTAAAAATAAACAAACAAATAAACGTAAGCATGAGATTGTTGACCAACCACCAGAGAATACTAATGAATCAAGCTATGAATCAAATGAATCAAGCTATAAATCAAGTGAAGCAAGTTATGAATCATGTGAATCAAGTTATGAATCATGTGAATCAAGCTATGATTCAAACTTAAAAAAAATTCAGCCTATATCAAAGGAAAAAATTGTTGACTCGATTACACCTACACAATCTAACAGCTTCCCAAATCCAATAAATATTAATTCTAAATCTGCTACTACGATTAAGATCCCTTATTCTGTTTATAAGACATTTATGCAAGAGTTACATAATTCTAATGATGCTAGCCAAAACAAGGATCCAATTATAACTCCTTCTAGTGCCCAACCAGTACAACCAGTTCTTCCTAGCAAAAAAAGGAAAGAAAATCCAGCTGGTGATACAAATTGTCCAAAAGGTTATTTATCAAAAAATCCAGTATCTTTGTTTTCTATTAAACCAGATTATTTACCATCGGAAGCGTTGGGAAAAAACAGTCTAATTACTAAGGGATCGCAAGAACCGCCTAAGACATATTATTTTAATGATGGTAATAAAGTAGAAAATGAAAAAGCAATTTTTCATAAAAATGATAAGCATTTCATTAGAGATAAAAATAGGCTTATAGAGGTCTTTGAATTCAACGTTTCCCCTAAAGTCCATCTATAACTTACTATCACTTTCCTAACATAAGTTAATAAGGGGAGCGCTATTTTAAAATAGTGCTCCTTATAGCTAAAATTTTATTTTACTGGCTCGAATTTATCTGTCATATCGCCTGATAATTTTGGGTGTTTAACTAAATCTAATTTCATCAGAGGGGAGCCAGATTGAAGTGAAAACTTATCTATACCCGAAGCGTTTCAGTTTTAGGTGTTTAAAATGAAATCTTACTGCGACTTTGAACAGATTTTTTCCCGAAAAATGCTCGAAATACCGCAAGTATTCCTCCGCTTTTTCATGAAAAAATCTGTTCAATCTCTTGTAATCTTTCTTTTTAAACACCTAAAACTGAAACGCTTCGGGTATAATCGTGCATAAACAACAGTAAAATTTGACGTAGAATTAAAATAATAAACATGATGAGTCAAATCAGCTATTGTTCGCCAAATCGTTCGATGAATTTTTTTTGGATCTAATCTGAATAATGTAAAAGGTGCTCCAACATTTTGCATAACACTTAGGATTCCTGCCATCGCTTCGTTAGTAGAGGAAAACCTAGCATTGATAAGTGGTTAACTCCAAATCATTCGGGTACGCAAGGGCCTGTATGCTATATTTAACGATGTCCCTTGCTTCATTATCATCCTTAGCATCAAAACCAAAAAAACTTTTGAGGATTTTATATTTAACAGAATTTTTGTCTGTTTGCCCTATGAATGAGTCAAGAATTGTTAGTAGGGCATCCTTAATTGTTATGGTATTTTCCCTTAATTGGGTGTAGATATCGTCATAAGAAGATCTCCGAAAAGCATATTTGCCTAGAGTATAACCACTATATAGCCCAAATGAGCAAGCCATTTTACCTATATGAGTAAAACTATGAGTATCCTCGTTAAATTTTTTATAAAAAACCCAATCTACGGTATCAATAAAGTCATTGACATTTATTGAGTTAATCTGAGAATTTATTGTATCTATGACCGCTCCCTCGAAATCATCCTTTTTCCTTGCTCGTCTTTCATTTTCTAAACGTATTGACTGCATCATTATATCCTCGTTTTAAGTTAATGATAATATATGATCACCAATCGAGTTGAACCATACCGGTTAAGCAACGGGTGATTTTTATAGCATATAACACATCAAACTGTCCATAAAAATATTTGTTTATTCGCTATCAATCATTACCCGCCTAGATAACGAAAATATTGCTGAAAAATGGCATTTCATGCGAGATTCTTTCTTTTTTGATTACAACAATGAAGTAGTATATGATCAGACGAAATCATTTAGAGAAAGGGAGTTTCCTCGTGAATCAGTATGTCATGCTAGTAAAATCGATGCGCCTAATTTTCATTTTTACCATTCTATATTGTTTTTCTTTATTAGGATTTGCTGCTAGCCAATATCAATATGTTGATCGATATTTATTTCAATCACGAACCGAAAGAGCTTTATCTAATCAAGAACATTGGTTGATAAAATTCGGATTATCTCCAAACAATAAAGAGATATACGCAATAGATTCCATTAAAAAGTTACTAACTATTGTAGATGTAACTACCGGAACCACATTAAAAAAAATTCCTCTCCCTACAACAAAGGAATATGACACTGCTTTTGGCGTAGTTTTTTCTCATGACGGTAAAAAAGCTTATTTTTCTACTATGCTAAAAAATGTTTATATTATTGATACAGTCAAACAGGAGATTATTGGAAAAGTAGCAAACAAGCCGGAAACTAACTGGGTTTATACGTCGACTGGTTTATGCATGACGCCTGATGGCCGTCGTTTATATGCAATTGACAGTATAGGAGAAAAAAAATCAACCGATAATCTGCCACGAATTCATGTTATTGATACACAAACGGACTCGGTTATCGACACTATTAAAAAACAACATGTAAATGACGACTTATTTGGATGGTTCGATTCTGCTCTTGCTTTCAGCAAAGATACTAATTTGCTCTACTTTACTGATATGTTTTCTGGCAGCGTTTCTATCTTGAATATCCGTGACAACACATTAGAAGATGAAGCTATTAAATATGATAGTAACGACATATTGGGTATCGCTATTGATGAGAAAAATAACAAATTGTATGTCTTATCAGGGAGCGGTACAATTATTATTAGTAATTTAGTAACACGACAAAAAATTGATGAAATTTCTATCGGAACAGATACGCTTGATTTTGCACTTGTTGAAAATGGGAAGAAATTATATGTTACAGATAGAGCAACTGATAGTGTATCAGTTCTTGATGTGACTCAGAAAATAAAGCTTATTAAAAAAATATCTGTAGGCAAAAAACCACAAACACTCCGCGTTTCGTCTGATGATTCTAAACTTTACGTAGGTAACGCCGGCAGCAATGATATTTCGGTCATTGATATTGTGACAGATAATGTTGTTCGTATTATCACGGTAAATAATTAGTTGCAAGATCACCCCGAGGCACTTTGGAGCACAATGCAGTAAGAAACCATAAGTACGCTGTTGTAACAATGCTCTAACGCGTAACCGATAGTTTTCGGTTTGCTATTATATAGTAGTAATTATGAAATTAGTGCACGAATTTGTTGTAATGCTACAAGATTTGACTATTCCTTTATTTTAATAATTGGGGATTATTGATTTTTTATTAAAGTTAGGGTTTGTGGTGACATTGATAGTCGATATAACATCTTTTACACCTTCAACTGATTTTGCTGCTATTGAAGCTTCATCGGCCTGAGACTGCGCAGTTACAGTACCATTAATTGAAACTATACCATTTTGTGAACTTACAGTTAGTGTTGTTCCTATTAAGGCTGGATCTTTAGCGTATTTAGCATAAACAGCTGATACAATATTATCATCATTTGAAGTTGTCGTGGTAGAAGTTGTTGTAGTATATGTAGTCGATGTACTATTGCCATTGTTATTCGTTGCGCTGCCTGAAGTTGAAGTGTTTGATACAGATGTACTTGTGATAATCCCAGCATCTGCAAAAATATCAGAGCAGATCAATATAAGGAAAGCTATTAAAATTGTTAGAGTGATATTTTTCATGATTAAACTCTCCTATGTTTATAATTATAATTTATATAATGAAAAAGTGTGCAAATAAGCTTAAGAATGGAGACTTAGACTTCAATTATTTCATCAGTTTATATTGATTTAGTGAATTATTCCTCTCGTTCATATGTAACCATTTGATTATCCTGTATTCATTAACTGGTGTTATAATAAATCATAGACGATGGGACAAAAAATACAGGATGGCTATATGGCGAAGACTAAACTCACATCAAAGATAAAGGCCAAATCGAAGATAAAGCTAAAATCAAAATCAAGGGCAAAACCTAAGAGAAAGCTTAAATCCAAAGCGAAGCTGAAAAAGAAATCTTTTATAAAGAAAAAATCAAATATTAAGAACAAAGTAAATACAAAGAAAAAGCGTGTGCAGACAGCATCCAAAAAGAAAAAATCTACTGCTAAAAAGAAGATATCAAAATCGATTAAAATGAGTAAATCATCAAGGGAATCTAAAACAAAATCAAAATTGATACGAAATGCAAAGAAAAAAAATCAGCTTTCTGATACGCAAAAAAAAGCATTATTGGCAACGATTACAAAAATCATAAACCTTCATAAATCCGATCAAGATGGTTTGAAAAGTTTAACCCAAATTGAAAGAATATTAGATAAATATAATCAGAAGTATACAGAAGTGGGTGAAAAATTTGATGCCATTGTTGAATATGGGGTGGGAGAAAATCCTTTGCTGGTTCGTGAACATGTTTTTGTTCCTACGCAGTCTAAAGATAAAGAAACACTAGATTTATATAAACTCTTATTGGATATAGGAGAGGGTAAAATAAAATTTACCGATATAAAAAGAAGAATAGAAGATTTATATGCGGATGCACTGGAATCAAGACAATAAAATTTTAGATCGGATTTGAGTGATTGAATAACATGTTAACATGAATAATGTGTAAAGATGTGATTACCAAGGGAAATTGACGGATCTAACTAATCTGCAATTAACCGCCTTTGAAGGGCCTGTCATATCAGACTCGAACTCTCGGCAATTATATCAATTTAACCGGTACAAAATCTTTATCTATTCCTTCGTCGATGCTATTTGCTTCCATAGCTTGATTCAAATGATGCACTGATACTTCTTTTTCCCATCGACTGATAGCTAATGAAGCAACACCATTTCCAATATAATTTATCAGTGATCTGGCTTCACTCATGAATCGGTCTATACCAAGGATTAATACAATACCTACAGCAGGAATCGTTGGAACAACAGCTAATGTTGCTGCAAGTGTTATAAAACCCGCACCTGTTACCCCTGCTGCTCCTTTACTTGATAGCATTGCTGTTGCAAATAAAGCAAGCTCTTGAGTCAAGGTTAATTGGATTCCTAATGCTTGAGCAATGAATAAAGTTGCTAATGTAATATAAATATTTGTTCCGTCCAAATTGAAAGAATATCCCATGGGAACAACAACACCAATCGTTTCTCTTTGGCAGCCTAATTTCTCTAATTTCTTTAATAATAGTGGTAATGCAGATTCGCTTGATGATGTACCTAACACAAGAAATAATTCGGAAGCTATGTATTTTAGGAAACTAAATATTGAAAATCCTGATATTTTTGCGATAACACCTAATATTCCAAATACAAATATCAGGCCTGTTAAATAAAAAGTTCCAATTAAGCCAAGTAATGGAACAAGTAAATGACTGCCAAATTTAGCAATGGTAAAGGACATTGCTCCAAATACACCAAAAGGAGCAGCATACATTATGATTCGAATTATTTGAAATAAACTTTGAGTTAATCGTTCCATCGTTTCAATAAGATTTTTCGCATGATTTTCACTTAGAGCAAGTAATGAGACTCCAAAAAGTATTGCGATTAATAAAATTTGCAGCATATCGCCTTTGGCAAAAGGTTCAATGATGCTGGATGGAATAAGTTTTTGAAGAAAATCTACAAAAGAAAGCTTATCGGCACTTTCTAAAAAGTGTTGAACCGGCTTTTTATCTAATAAATTGAGATTGGCATGTATCATTGATCCTGGTTTGATAATTGATGCCGCAGCCCATCCAATTAAAAGGGCAATTGTCGAAACAATTTCAAAATAAATAAAAGCTTTTATTCCGATTTTTCCAAGTTTTTTCAAAGAACCAGTTTGAGCAATACCAGTCGCAACGGTAAGAAAAACAATGGGGCCTATAAAAATTTTGATAAGCTTAACAAAGCTGGTTCCTAATGGCTCCATTAAAACAGCTATTTTTGGATTTAATATACCGAAAGCGCATCCACTAATAAAAGCAATTAAAATCCAAAAATAGAGTGATTTAATGAATTTCATATTGTGAGTTAACTCCTACAGAATCCACACCTTGTCTATTATTATGGTTCATTAAAACGACCGTTAATTTGTACTGCCTAATTTTCTAAAATTAGCACTTGAAACGGCCTGATTTCGGTATAATATACAGGTTGTTAAAATCTAAGCCTACTAATATTACTGTCGACGGGTTTGAGCGCCTGATTAATTAATTCCATTAAGAAATCAAGGAAAAATCTCCCCTAAAAAAGATACCCACATTTTTTCATAGATATAGATAAAGCGCGAAAAATGTCATCCAAAATATCATTAAGATATTTACCAACATCTTCAGCTAGAAATCTTAATACCAGATAACCATTCTCCTGTAATAACACATCTTTTCGTCGATCACGTCGATAAGCATTAGTATCAGTTAAATGCTGCTTACCATCGATCTCAATTGCGATACGTGCATCAGTGCAAAGTCGAGGATATCGACCAGGTGGGATTTTATCACCAAACATCTGCTCTCACATCCTTCGTGAAGGGTAGGCATGATGAGCAGCGGGAACCACGGTTAATTGAAAAACATTAATAAAAGAAAGAAGAATAAACGGTTTAATGATGTCAGGGCATACCAGGCCTACCGTCAAAAGTAGTATATCAGATGCGAAGCAATGGCTGTTTTTCTTATTTAACATTTTTTCTGGTATTGATCCCTGTCTTGTCTCATTAAAAAATTGATTAAGCGCACATAAATCTTTTTTGGAATACTTCATTTTTTTAATATGGTCGAAATCTTCTTTCCTTAATTTGTTTTCTAACCAATGTTCACACTTCTTTTTTGTTTGATGATAATTAATCATATTGTTTACATTTGGAATTAAGGTAAATATACAGTAAGCGAACATTAATAATGTTCCAAAACATTCAGATGGCTTAGTAATTTCATTTGAATCATAGTCGTTTATGGCTCTCACTATTGTTGATATTAAGAGCATGGTTGCGAGCACTGCTTCTATGCTTGTTGATTGGCGTCCTTGCGTATTTTGTAAGTAGCGGAAGCTCATGCCAGGCAGGTTATCATCATCTATCGCTTCTTGAGTTTTTTGTCGAATATGTGCGTTCTTTTTTTCACAATCGAAAGATGCAAACCCAAAAATCGATTTAGTGGGCACAATTTCTTTATTTTGATGCTTTTCTAATAATTTATTTGTAATTCTTGAGGTTGTCATTTTAGTTTCATCTTTATTTTTGCATCACAAAAATAACATAGGGTTTTGTTCTTTGTTTGCTTCAAGGCTAGCATGTACGTCTTTCATTGATTCAATCGCTTATCGACTACATATCTCATTATCTGGTACTTACATGACGCAAATCAGTTACCGCAATTTTAAATAAATGTAGATCACTTTTCAAACTATTTTGTGCTTGTTGTAATTGTACTACTGGTACCATGTGCTATAATTAAAAAAGGAATACACCGTGACAGAGGTCAAAGCAACGCCCAAGTTTATGCGTCTAGCCAAAAAAGCCATGACGCCAGAAGCACTACAAGAGTTAATCGATACCCTAGCTTTAAATCCTGAACAGGGGGGCGATCATTAGAAATACCGGCGGGATTAGAAAAATTCGCTGGATAACAGGCAAAGGTGGCGGTAAACGCGGCGGCTTGAGGGTGATCTACTACTTTGATGGTGAATATCTTGTGCTATTGGTGACACTCTTTAAGAAATTCAGACCAAGAGAATATCGATATGCTGGTGAGAAAGCAGAAATACGTAAATTAATTGATGTCCTTATAATGAGATCAAAGAATTTCATGCAAGACTACGTTGGGAAATTGGAAATCAGTATTTGGAAGAGAAACGTAATAAATATATAAAAAAAATATCTGAGAATTACCGTTATTTGGAAGAAATAGAAAAATACGTACCTGATATAAAATCACCTCGAAAATAAATAGTCGTTAGAATTTTATAAACGGCTTGGTTTCGTTGCATCGCATAAAGGACTAAAATTACATTTTTGAGTGCAAACTTTATTTTGATTCCTGATCGAGTTGTATTAAAAATTGGCGGTGATCCAACCCTGTTAAACAGGGAATATCGTGCACTAAAATATTTTAATGGGTATGCTGTTCATCAAACCAATTGTCTGTCAACCAAGGACTGAATAAAGTATTTTTTATAAATGTTAATGTGGCATTCACACCATTTTCTTTTACAAATTTCTTAAGCATCAGCTTGCTACAATTTTGCTACAGTAACATTCGCACTTTACATTATTAAAGACCAATTAAAGCGAATGTTGTCGCTAGACTTTGAATTCGAAACACAACCCGATCAGAAATAAAATACTATTTTTTCAAATAATTATATGTCACAATTTGACAAAACTAACCTTAAAGGTTATTATTTATATGAAAGGATCAACAAAATTTAGTAAAGAACCAAAATATAATTTAGACACCATAAAATTAACTTTCAATGACGTGGATAAATTAAATATGACATCTTCCGCAATGCAGGGTCAATATGAGTTGGGCTTTAGTGATCAAGATGTCGTAGACATTATTCAAGCGTTAACAAGCGCTGATTTTTATAAATCGATGCCGCCAGAGCATCCTGGCTTTTCAGCTTGGCAAGACGTTTATAAACCTGCGTTTAACAGAATTAAATTGTATATAAAGTTTCAAATAGATAAACGTGGAGAAGTAATTATCTCCTTTAAATCGAGGTAGAGATCATGAAAAAAATTGAACACTGTCCTTTTTGTGGTAAAGAATCATATCATCACCAAACAAAACCAATGACATTACGTTATAAGTCTCACTCAATTACTATTAAGCAGCCTGGATATTGGTGTGATGAATGCAAAGAAGGTGTTATTGGAAGCGAAGACCGCAAAGCAACACAAAAAGAATTGCAGGCATTTCGTGCAAAAATTGATAGGCTACTACCTCCAGATGAGATTAAAAAGATTCGAGAAAAATTAAATTTAACTCAGCAAAAAGCCTCTGAAATTTTTGGTGGCGGCATTAATGCATTTAGTCGTTACGAACGTGGTGAAACACCTGTTCCTAAACCATTAAGTCAACTACTTCAATTATTATGCAAGCATCCAGATTTACTTATTGAATTGAAAAAAAATTTAAATAAAACAAATAAAGAAAAATTCGCTGCGATTGGTTAAAAATTTTTTCCTTCAAAATGAGATCTGTCATTATTTTGGATATCCTACAATATGATAACCACCATCTATATAAATGGTGTCACCGGTTATATTTTTTGCATAATCACTGGCGAGAAAGGTGACCATGGCGCCAACATCAAATATATCTACCAATGTTTGTAAAGGTGATTTTTCTCTTGCGTGTAGCATTAATTCATCAAACTTACCAATGCCAGACGCCGCCCTGGTTTTGACCGGTCCGGGCGAAAGTGCGATCACACGGATTTTTTGCGGACCAAGCTCTACTGCCATATAGCGTACTGATGATTCCAATGCAGCCTTGACTGGTCCCATCAAATTATAATTTTCCACTACTTTTTCAGCTCCATAAAACGACATGGCAAATAAAGAGCCACCATTTTTCATCAATGGTTTTGCATAGTTCGCCATACGTAAAAATGAATGACAGGAAATATCCATGGCCAATAAAAAACCGTCTTTCGAGCATTCAACGATGGGGCCTTGTAAATCTTCTTTGGGAGCAAACGCAATGGAATGAATTAAAATATCCAGTTGATGCCATTTCGTATCAATTTCTTGGAAGACTGATTTAATATCCTCATCATTAGTAACATCACAACGCGTATAAATAGTCGGTTGCAGTTGATCGGCAACTTTGTCTACAAATGATTTCGCCTTATCATTTAAATATGTAATAGCGAGTTCAACACCGGCTGACTTTAACATATGCGCGCAACCATAGGCGATGGAATGTTCATTAGCAATTCCTACAATGAGTGCTTTTTTACCTGCTAAAAGCTTGGGATCCATAATCTATACTCCCTTTTTGATTAGATGATAGATATGATTTGCGATTATCCATTCCTCATTAGTGGGTATAACATAGACTTCAACCTTACTCTGGGGAGTGCTAATCATTGCCTGGTTTTTTCGATTCAGATTTTCATCAATTTGCAAACCTAGCCACTCAGTATCACGACAGACTTTTTCTCGAATTGGTGAGGCATGCTCGCCTATCCCTCCGGTAAAAATCAACACATCTATTCCGCCTAATGCCGCAGTTAATGCGCCTAATTCATGTCGGATTCGATATACAAATAACTCAATGGCTTCTTGAGCAGGTTTAGTTGAATTGTCTAACAATATTTTCATATTACTACTAATGCCCGATACACCTTGCAATCCGCTTTTTTTATAAAGCATTGCTTCGATTTCTTTACCAGTCATGTTTTTGTACTGTAACAAATACAGAATGACTCCCGGATCAAGATTTCCGCAGCGCGTTCCCATCACTAATCCATCTAATGCGGTAAACCCCATGGTGCTATCAATTGATTTTCCATTTTTAATGGCACACATGCTTGAACCATTACCTAAATGCGCGACAACGATGCGTTTATTTGATTTACCAGCATTCATTTCGCTAAGTTTATGCATGATATATTCGTAAGACAATCCATGGAACCCATATCGGCGTATTCCAGCTTCTGTTAAATCTCGAGGCAAGCCAAAACAATCCGCAACAAAAGGATGCGTGCGATGAAAAGCAGTATCAAAGCAAGCTACTTGCGGCATGTTAGGATACGATTTATGAATACTTTCGATCGCATCGATGTTATAGGGTTGATGTAAGGGTGCGAACGGTATTAATTTTTTTAAATATTGTATGACGTCATTATTAATAAGCACAGGTGATTGATATCGATCACCGCCATGAACCACTCTATGACCCACTGCGGTAACGGTATAATTAAATTGATTGGATTCAAAAGCAGAGATTAACATCTCGTAAAATTGCTGGTATCCAAAATCACTGGGATATTGATTTTCTCTAATTAATTCATTCTCTGAATTGAAAATTTTTAAAATGGGTGAAATTTTTAAATTTTCAACAGATCCACGAAGAGATTTTTTTAACGCTGAATCAAATTCATAGACAGCAAACTTAATGCTGGATGAGCCTGAATTAATCACAACCAGTTGATTAGATGTCATATCATCCTTATTTTTTTCATAATGAATGACTTATGAAAAAAAATCCTCTTTAACCCGTATTATAACATCTCACGTTCACTATCGAGAATTATGTTAAACTGAATTTAATAAATAATTTATTTGCTCTATACCCGAAGCGTTTCAGTTTTAGGTGTTTAAAATGAAAGATTACAAGAGATTGGAAAGATTTTTTCATGAAAAAGCGGAGGAATACTTGCGGTATTTCGAGCATTTTTCGTGAAAAAATCTTTTCAAGGTCGCGGTAAGATTTCATTTTAAACACCTAAAACTGAAACGCTTCGGGTATATCAGCAGGGTTATCAATACATTCATATAAAAAGGAATCATGTATGTTCCATAATCCGCTAGACAATCGTTCACTCTATAGTCTTTATGATTTCACCATGCGATCTCTTCAACCCTACTCAGACTATTACGCAAATCTTGCTAAGCGATTTCGCCGCGTCTCAGATACACTGAATTTGCCCGCCAATGTTCCCTATTTGTCGGAAATCGTACCTGAAATATATAAATTTACTGAAGTGCATAGTCATAACACAAGAATGAAGCACTCTCACAAATCGGCAACACATAAAGCAGCAAAAAGGGAACACTAATGGACAGAAAAATACTAGATATTGATACGCTCGCAAAAAATTTTCTGCAAAAATGTCAATCATTAGAAAAGATATCTGTTGCCGTTGTTTATCCCTGCAGTGAAGACGCACTCAATGGCGCTATTGAAGCTGCGCAATTAGGCTTAATTCAACCCATATTAATCGGGCCTAAGAAAAAGATCCAAGACCTTGCAAAGGAAAAAAAAATTAATATCTCCGATTATGAATTAATCGATGTTCCTACCAGTGAAGCGGCTGCGCAAAAAAGCATCTCCTTGGTACACGAAGGAAAGGCTGAAGCCATCATGAAAGGCAGCCTCCATACGGATGAGTTAATGAAAGAAGTGGTGAAGCAAACCGGCCTTCGTACCGGCAGAAGGATAAGTCATGCATTTATTATGGCCGTCCCAAATTATCATAAACCATTAATTATTACGGATGCTGCTATCAATATAAATCCTGATTTGATGACAAAAAGAGATATTTTGCAAAACGCGATTGATCTGGTTCATGCTTTAGATAAAGAAAAAATACCTAAAGTAGCCATATTATCTGCCGTAGAAACCATCAACCCGGCCATCCAATCCACTCTGGATGCAGCATGCCTGTGTAAAATGGCTGAACGTGAGCAAATAGTCGGTGGCATCGTAGATGGGCCTTTCGCTTATGATAATGTCCTTAGTTTACACGCAGCACAAGTTAAAAATATAAAATCACCTGTCATTGGCGATGTCGATATTTTTTTGGTTCCTAACCTGGAAGCAGGAAATATGTTAGCCAAGCAATTAGTATTAATCACCAATGCTATTTCAGCAGGAATTATATTAGGTGCTAGTGTTCCTATTATCTTAACCAGTCGATCAGATGGGGTACGTTCACGCGTAGGTTCATGTGCCATAGCATCGATACTAGCTCATGCGAAACGAAATCAAGTTGAAACGGCGTAAGCGAAGTTAATGTTCAAAACATTGTGGTGATTTTGTTTAGGTAATGACTCATCATAGTGGCATTTTGCCATCCTCAGATGGGATTCACTATGATAAACTGTTATTCAAATGCTGAATCCCGCGTTACAAGCTGCACGGGACTATCCTAGCAAAGGACTGATTACTATGCTGGATTATATCGCCTTAGGCATACTTATTTTTGTTGGAATAACAATATTTTATGGCATCATTGCCTTGCATGATATCCCCTATCAAATTGCTGTTTCACGCCAGCATCCCCAACAAGATGCCATCCATGTTGCAGGTTGGGTAAGCTTATTCACCTTACATGTCATTTGGCCATTTCTTTGGATTTGGGCAATGATGTATAAACCTGAAAGAGGCTGGGGATTTGCTGCCCAAACCAAAATAGAAGAACGGCTAGCAGAATTAGAAGCACGTTTCGAGCAATTTAAAAAAGAGCACTCTCATCAGAGTGATGCAGGAAAATAAGGGAAAACAAAATGGATATTTTGTTAATTTTAACTTATACCGCTATTTGCGTTGCGATTTTTAAAATTTTCAAAATTCCCTTAACCAAATGGACGGTGCCTACCGCTATTCTAGGTGGAATTGTGTTGATTGGAGCGCTGCTTGTTATCATGAATTACAACCATCCGTATTCAGCGATTAGCCGTCAATACTTTGTCACCACTCCTATCGTTTCTTCGGTGACTGGACGCGTGATCAATGTGCCTGTGATAGATAATACAACCGTAAAAGCCGGTGATATTTTATATCAAATTGATCCCGTTCCATTCAAAAATCGTGTTGCTTCTTTGAATGCACAATTATCATTAGCCGAAGCTGATCTCGATCGCGCAAATCAGTTACTTCCCAAAGGCGCCATCACGGTTCGCGAACATGATCTGGCAGTAGCACGTGTTGATCAACTCAAAGCAGACCAAGCAAACGCTGTCTATGATTTACAACAAACTACCGTCCGAGCGCCGACGGATGGTTATGTCACGCAAGTAGCACTTCGTCCAGGTATGATATCAGTATCACTTCCTATTCGCCCGGTGATGATTTTTATTCATAAAGAAACGACATATTACATTGGTTGGTTTCGTCAAAATAGTCTATTACGCTTAAAAGTAGGCGATGCAGCGGAAGCCACGTTTGATGGGATTCCAGGTGTCATCTTTTCTGGTAAAGTTAAATTTGTTTTTCCTGATTTGGTTGAAGGACAAGTCGTGCCGAGCGGGACTCTTATTAGTGCAAATCCGTCACAACAACCTGGTCGTGTTCCAGTCGTCATTGAAATAACTGACCCAAACTTTAATGAGTTCAAAGACCTACTGCCAGGTGGTGCTTACGGTCAAACCGCTATTTACACAGACCATTTTCACCATTTCGCTATCATACGAAAAATATTATTACGCATGTCTGCTTGGATGAGTTATATCTTTCCTATCCATTAAGGGCTTGTGCAATAATAACTTTACCAAGGAAGTGTTTATACTGATATGAAAGGAATTGCTTACTACATGTCTTCAGCTACAAGCCAATGACAAACAAGGTCATAAAAAATTGCCAGTACTACAGGCCCTATAAAAACGCCAATCACGCCATGTAAGAGGACTCCGCCTAGCACGCCTAAAAAGATAATAATCATTGGTGTACGCAGCCCGCGTGCTAAAATTAGCGGCTTTAATATGTTATCTATCAGTGTCACCAGAAACAAAAGAATCGTAAAAATAATAGCAATCACAACACTCTTCGTAAAAAACAACCAAACGACCACAGGTATGACAACCAAGGTTAGTCCAAGCTGAGCAATGCAGAGGATAAGAGCTATAAAACTAATCAATCCTGCACCTGGTGTGCCTGCAATCAAGAGAAGTAATCCAAATAACAGCGTCTGTAAAATCGAAACACCGATTACACCTCTTGATACATTTTGTATTGTTTTCTTCACAATATTAATAAAGTCTGAACCGCGTTTAGGAGATATTCGTTCTGCAAGTTTACGAACATTGTCTAATAGATAAGACCAATGGACTAATAAATAACCAGAGAATATCACTGAGAGAATAAACAAAATGAGATCAATGCTCTTATTAGCAATTATACTAATTGAATAACTACCGGCATTAATGAGATAGCTAGAATATTTTTTGATTGCAACAGCCACATTTGAAGATGTCAAAGACCAAATATTTTGAAGACTATCACCGATTGCCGGCCATTCTTTTATAGTCGCAGGAAGTTGAGGTATGATTTGCTGGCCGCTTCGGATCCGTATGGTTAGATCATTAATTGACTCAACGATATTGTTGGTTAGGAGCACAAGCATGCCAACCACAATAAGTAAACTCAATAACGTAATGATAGTTGCTGCTAAAGTAGAATGATTGCCGATGCGACGATTCAGCCAGTTAAAAACAGGATAAAGTGCAACTGACAATATAAAGCTCCAAGCTAAAAGCCCTATAAAAGGAATAATCAACTGAAACGACCAGTAAGTAAGTGCAACAATGAGAGCAATACGTATCAATTGATCAATCTGAAAAGTGCCATTGTTTTTCACTTCACTGCCTGTCAATTGTTTTGACATGAAAATCACCTGTACGTCGCGAAATGATAATACACTACTTATATCACCATAGCTGATCAAATAAAACTCTTGAAATACT
>Ga0206865_1152_pt2 | contig 15589 bp, 10 predicted proteins | sample Alteio_BWOrgCont_39_FD_152628 | JGI IMG/M metagenome (GOLD analysis project Ga0206865, IMG submission 152628) | Enriched cells from forest soil in Barre Woods Harvard Forest LTER site, Petersham, Massachusetts, United States -... | ecosystem: Environmental > Terrestrial > Soil > Temperate forest >...
AACGGGGAATATTAGTGCTGCAGCACAGGCCGGGTTTGAAATATCACTTAGCGCCTGTAGTTATAATGGGCGGACTTGAAGTTGGGTTTACCGTGATCGTATATTTAAGCGGACCGCTCGTGCAGGTTGCTTTTGTAATAAAATTACCGACAGCGTGAGGGAATGTACCCACCGAAATGTTAGCCAGCGGAGTCAGCGTGGCAGCATCCATATCCACTACAACGCCCGAAGCATCAACAATATAGAGTTGACTACCATCGGAACTAAATGATATACCGATAAAACCAGGGCTTGACGGCAGGTTAACGGCCACATTGGTTGCTGTATTGATTTCCGTTATGATTGGCGCGTTAGTGTTGGTCACATAAGCCTTGCTGCCGTCGGGACTAATGGCTATGCACGAAGGTGATTGGGGCGCCGGTACGGTTGCTACAACCAATTTGGTTACAGTATTAATAATCGTAACCGTATTGGCCGATGAGTTTGCTACAAATAATTTACTGCCATCGGGCGTTAAAGCCATGTATTCTGCTCCAGCCCCAACCGGAATTGTTCCTATTATTGCGCCGCTGGTTGTGTTAATGATGTTTACGTTTTCGGGCGGTACCGCGCTCGTTACGTAAATAAGTTTCCCGTCGGGGCTTACTACAACACCCGCCGGTGACGAGACCGCTATCTGGGAAATTACCTGGTTGGTTGCTGTACTGATTACAGATATATTTTGCGAATTTAAATTGGTAACATACAACCTGGTTCCATCCGCGCTCATAGCCGCACTGCTGGGGTTGAGCCCAACCGTAATAGTGGCAATTACGGCATTGGATGTGGTATTAATAACCGATACGTTACCGGAATAATAGTTTGTTATATAAGCGAACTTACCATCCGGTGTTACCGCCACTGCCCACGGACCCGTTCCGACGTTAACAGTAGCCACCACGGTATTGGTGGCTATATCAATAACCGAAACATTATTGGAAGTATAGTTGGCGATATACGCAAAGCCGGAAGGCGCCGGAGTTGCCGTTATAGTGGCGGTAACAGGCGTGCTGCCGGTATTTAAAGCGGTAAATGAAGCAATATCGCCCGTTCCGCTGGCGCGCAGGCCTATACCCGGTTTATCATTCACCCATTTAAAAACGCAGGAAGTACCGGTTCCGTTAAAAGTAATGGCACTTGTAGTTCCTCCATTTGTTACAACCTGGTGGCCCTGGGCACAGGCATCCCTGCAAAAAAAAGACAATAAAATACCAGCAGCTATTAAAATCCGGTTCATCTGTTTTGCATGCAGTAGGTTCAAAATGTCTTTTTAAGGCGTAACGGGGTAGCAGTAACAAGACAAGATACCTAATATCCTGTTATTGAATTGCTAACCCTTAAAACTTTTAAATCAATCAGATGGAAATTCAGGCTATTTTTATCGTGTGTTAAATGCTAATACAGATAACGGGAGGGGTATAGATAACGCTACAATAGTATCAAATTATCCGCTATTTTAAAATATTTTTTTCACCTGTAGCCCATTCAGTATTGATTCGCCTTTAAGCGCTTCAAACTTAATATTGATGCCGGCTCCGCCAGTTACATCAATGGTGTACCTGATAGAAAATGCCCGTTCAGGTTCCAGGTAGTTATCATTGCCCAGGCGTTCGGCCACCTTTTCGCCATTGATAAAAACGTCAAAGCTCCGGTCTGCGGCGGTTTCTTTTTGGGCAGTGTTGTTCAGGTCATTGGCTAACGATTCTCTTTCTTTGTTTGATAACAATTCAGCAAAAAGCAATGTCACCTGGTATTTACCATCCGGCACATCCAATTTAAAAGCATCCAGGGCTACACGTTGTGTGGCATATATCGGGTCGTAATCGGTGCCTAAAATATTTTTGTTGGTACCCAGCCCCTGCAGGCTGTTACCTTTCATGCTAAACGCATGTCCGTCTACATATCCCCAGCTACCCGGCGAATAAGGTTTTTCAGGCAGCCAGAACTGCTGTAATTTATCATCAGTATAAGTGCGGCTATCACCCAGGCTCACATTCAATTCGTCAAAAGGCATAATCATGTCTTTAAGTGACGACGGAACAGCTTTAAATTTTATTGAAGCAAAATCTTCATAATTGATACCATCCCTTTCGGCAACTGCTTTTAAATCATTCGTACCATCTTTAAAAGGCACATTAAACACGGCAACTTTATCTTTAACCTGTTGCTTTCCAAGTAGCTTTCCGTTAAGCCACAAGCCTACTTCGGGCAGGTTACTGTAAACTTCTACCGGTTGTACACATTCGCCGTTCGCGTCAGCAATTCCACCCCGTAAGGTCCAATTTCGCGAGCCAATTTTTATAAAAGGCTTTGTTAACAGGTTGGCCTGGTAGTAGTAATATACATCTTTTGGGACCCTCGTGTCAGTGGCAACGCCTTTGGTATTAGTATGCGGGGCCGCATCAATACGGTTATACGAATTAAAATCAACCAGGCACCACATCGCTCCGCCCGATACAAAGGGCCTGTCCATCATCGCTTTTAAATATTTTTTGTGGTAGATAGTCTGATACTCTATCGTTTTATCAAACCGCTCCGGTGCCGCGCTATGCAAACGAGTATCGCCATCGCAGCCATATTCGGTAACGATTAGGGGTTTATCCGGCAGTTCGGCGTGGTGCCTGTCCAAAAATTGGCCAAAGCCTTCAAAACCGGGCACATACCAGCCGTAATATAAATTCCACCCTACAATTTGAGGGATCCGGGTGATCCCGGTTTTGTTATACCTGTCAAAATCGCCATGGCAGGAAATCATGGTATAGCGCGATGGGTCTTCCTTGCGGGTCAGGCTGTCCAGGGTTGCCGCCAGTTTGGCCACATCCGCAAAATATTTTTGCTGTTCGGGCGTATCATGCTGATAGCGGGGAACCAGCAAAACCTCGTTCATATAGGCCCATATAATAATGCTGGGGTGATTAAAGTTTTGCCTGATCATCTCCACCTGCATGTTTTCACAATTCTGTGTAAACTCAGCCGATTGCGTTATCCTGTTAACTATCGGAATTTCTATCGAAGCCAGCATGCCCAGGCGGTCACAAGCCTCTAAAACAGCCGGATCCTGCGGATAATGGGAAATACGGATAAAATTTGCTCCCATATCTTTCAGCAGCTTCATATCCTGCTCGTGAATGGCGTCGGGTACAGCATTGGCCATTCCCTTATAATCCTGGTGACGGTTGGCGCCAATTAATTTCATCGGTTTACCGTTCAAATAAAAACCAGTAGCGGCATCAAACTTAAACCACCGCAAGCCTAAGGGAACGGTTGTTTGATCAAGTAGCTCCCCCTGCTTGTCATAAATTTCATTCACCACATGATACAAATAAGGATCATCAGGCGACCATAAGTGAGGATTAGGAATTGAAGCCAACGGTTGCGAAAACGCCGTAGTGGAATTAGCCGGAAAGCTAATGTTGGTTTTTATCTCCTTCACCAATTGTCCATCAGCCGAAAAAACAGACGACACGACAACCGCACGATATGCTTCGGCTGTCGCATTGGTTACTGCCCCTTCAACCGTCAAATCCGCCTGAGTATTGCTCACCCTCGGCGTCAATACCTTTACCCCGCTTGCTGCATTGTTATCCAAATCAAAATGCATCGGGTTGGCGGTGATCAGGTAAACATCGCGGTAAATACCGCCAAAAAAAGTAAAATCTGCTGATAAAGGCGGGATGTTTTCGCTGTGGCTGTTATCAAGTTTAACCAATATTTGGTTTGGAGTTAGCCCATCCTTATTAAAGTTGAGCAGCTTGCCTATATCGAAACTAAAGGCCGTGTAACCACCAATATGCGTACCCGCAAGCTTTCCGTTCACATAAACATCGGCAACCTGGTTTGCGCCTTCAAAATAAAGGTAAATGCTTTTTCCCTGCCAGGATGCAGGCGCATAAATTGTTTTTTTATACCAGCCGATGCCCTGGTAATAACCTGTGTCGCCAGCTACATCAGTGGTGTTCCAGCTATGCGGTAGGGAGATTTTCTCCCATTTTATGCTATCAGATTTTTTGGATGGATTACCAGGGATATCGCCCTTATAAAATTCCCAGTTGGCGTTAATGGTTTGCTTTATCGCAGGTTGTGCCGACAACAAAGCAGTGCCGCAAAAAAAGAAAATAAGGAAAAGGACACGCTGTTTTTTCATCTTATACTTGGTTCAGATACCCGGCGGAGCTTTTTGCAGGCATATCAACCAAAAATATAAAATTCCGGCTAAACGCTTTTATTATCTATCTTCCTTTTAGTTAAATAAAGTGCGATAGTACCGGTAATCAAACCAATAACTACGGCCGTTATTAAGGCGGAAGTGCTGGTAATACCAACTATATACCGCATGATGGCCAAATAGATTAAGGCGCCAACAAAAAAACCAAGTGAAAAAACTTTAAAAAGGAACATAGTTATAATATTGAATAAGAAACGCAATCACCGCGTTTCTGTGAGTTAAAAAAACTTATCCGGATTAGGCACCAGGTTCAAAAATCTTTCGAAATTCTCAGCATAGTGCGATTGATCCAGTTTATAATAAAATGCACCTTTCTTTGACGAGAATTTATCCTTCTCAGGCAGTTTCACCAGCAGGCCTGTCGATAATAGCTTGCGGCTAAAATTACGATCGTCAAACGTGGTGTTGTAAACGCCTTCGTAAAGCGCCTGCAATTGCGGTATAGTAAATTTTTCGGGCAGCAACTGGAACAATATAGGGTGCAAAGCTGCTTTGTAACGCAATTGGCGCTGGGCCAGTTTAACCATTTCGTTATGGTCAAATATCAATTCGGGCATCTCGCTTAACAAAAACCACTCGGCATGGTATTCGTCATTGATCTGTTTTTCGTACTGATGAATATCAATCAATGCAAAATAAGCAATGGATAACGTTCGTTCAACAGGATCGCGTTCAGGCTTTCCAAATACCTGGAACTGCTCCATGTACACATTTTTCAAGCCTGTACGCAATTCCAAAACGCGGTTGGCAGCATCTTCAGGACTTTCCGAGGGCTGGATAAATCCGCCCATCAGGCTCCATTTATTTTTTTCGGGCTCAATATTACGCTGCACCAGCAGCAATTTTAAATTCCATCCGTCAAAACCGAATATAATACAGTCTGTAGCGACCAATATTCGTTTTTGACCCGTATATCTCTGCATAATTGGGTTAATAGTAATTTACAAGTGTAATTATTATTATGGAATTGTGGAAATTTAGTATGCGTGAATTAGTTGGTTGATTTGATCGGTTGTTCACCTGATAGCTATCGGGTAGGTGTGATTGGTTGAATACTTGTTTTTATGAGTAAATGGTTGTTTCGTTGGACGTGATGGATGATGGTATTAATCAGTAACTGTTTGCTTTCGTTAGTGAGTAGTTATTTGCTGGGATTAGCTGAATAGTTGAGTCAGTAGAGACGCAATACTTTGCGTCTCCCGCTGACAGGTGACCGCAATCAATATCCAATTAATTGGGGGTTCCCGCCGTGGTAGGACGGTGGGCGGGCTTTGCGCTCCTGCAAGGCCTTAGGCGCGGGCCGGTATCCGCTCCAATCCCTAACCCGGCATTATTATAATAAATTAAACCTTTCCCACACTCACTCACCAATGACCTAATGACCTAATGACCTAATGACTAATGACTCAATGACCAACACTAACTCGCCCTTTTCCCCTGCAACAGCATTTCCATGGCATGATCAAACGAACCGGCCAGGATCACTTCGCCGGAGTTAACGAAATAAATTTCGTCGGCGTTTTCAATGGTGTTTAAGCGGTGTGCTATAATTACCCGGGTGGTAGCTTCGGGCAGTTTGTTTAAAATATCGCTCAGCAGCTTTTCGGTTATGGTATCGATATTGGCCGTAGCTTCGTCCAGAATAAGCAATTCGGGATTGCGTAAAACAGCCCGCATAAAGGCAATCAGCTGTTTCTGGCCAAGACTGATGCTGTCACTGTTCGAGATCACTTTGGTATCCAGCCCTTCATCAAAAATAGCCAACAATGTGCCCAGGTTGGCTTCGAGTATTACATCTTCCAGTTGCTCGTTGGTATGGTTTACATACTTTGGGTTACCATACAGGATGTTTTCGCGTACGGTACCGGTAAACAAAAATGGCTCCTGCAAAATAAACCCGATCTTTTGCGTCCGTTCAAACGCATCGTAACCTCTGATGTCTTTTCCATCAAGCAATATCGTCCCCTTGCTCGCATCATATAATCGCGCCAGCAAAGATGCGGTGGTTGTTTTGCCGCCGCCGGTTGGACCTACCAGGGCATACGTTTTTCCGCGCTCCAGTTTAAAGCTGATATTGTGCAAAATCTCCCTGCTTTCATCATAGCTAAAGTGCACATTCCTGAATTCCATCAACACAGTTGAATTTTCTTCTGCCTTTGCCGGTACGGTAAGCAGGTCGGTGTCAAGTGCCAGTATATGCGAAATCCGGTCCCAACCGGCCATAGCCTGCTGGAATCCTGTCCATAGTGCTGCCAGTTGCCTCAACGGATTATAAAACTGGGTAGCATACGAAAAAAAGGCAATGAGCATACCAGGCTTAAACAAGCCTACAGAAATGAGATAAATACCATAGGCAAAAACAATCAGTTGTGCTACGCTGGAAAGCAGGGCAAATACCGGTACATAACTATTATTGGCAATACCTGCACCAATCGCAGATTTGTAATTGTCCTGGTTGGCCTCGTCAAATTTACGGCGGAAATAATCGCGGCGGTTAAAAGCGATGATCACTTTAAAATTATTCAGGCTCTCCTGTATTTCAGCACTCAGGCCACCTACACTCTTAAAATTGATGGCATTTTTACGTTTTACCCAGGCCGAGGTAAGCAATGTAAATATAAGAATGGCCACCGCCGGGATCAGCGTTGCGCTACCCAATCGGATGTTAACCGACAACAAAAATATCCCAGCGCCCAGCATGGTTGAAATGCTGCCGATAAACTGCATCAGTGATTGCGAAAAAAACTGGTTTACCTTATCCGTATCATTATTAATGCGTGAGATAAGGTCGCCTGCTTTGTTTTGGTTGAAAAAACCCACCGGTAATATTTGCAGCTTTTCAAAAATCGCGTTACGCAGCGTGTATAACATGCGCTGCCCTACCCCACCCATTAAAATGGTTTGAAAGTATGCAGCAAAAAAAGAAACTGCATACATCGACAATAAATAACCGCAGTTAACCAGCAAACCATGATAATTCTGGTGCCGGGTAAATAAATACTTATCGAGCGTTTTGCCAATGAGATACCACGCAAACAGGTTTAAACCCGAATTGACCAAAATGGCAGCAAGCGCCATCCATAGGTTCTTGCGTTCGTGGCGGATCAGTTGCAACAACTTTCCCAGCGACGACCACGTGGAGGCTTTAGGCGCATTGGCCTGCAGTTCGTTGAGGTTATACTTCATAATTGCTGGTACTTTGTTGCGAGTTAAATATCTGTATGTATTCCGGGCTGCTTTTCATCAGCTCGTCATGCTTGCCGGTGGCCACAATCTCGCCTTCCATCAATAAAATAATCTGGTCGTAATGCTCAACCGAAGCTATCTTCTGCGTTACCGAAATCAGCGTTAAACCCGGATAATTCTTTTGCACATTAGCCAGTATCTTGTTTTCGGTAGAGGTATCTACCCGTGCTGTAAAATCGTCCAGCAATAAAACCTTTGGTCCGATGGCCAGGGCGCGCGCAAGCATAATGCGCTGTTTTTGGCCGCCGGATAAACTTGAACCGCGTTCGGAAACGATCGTGCTTAACTTGTCAGGGAGTGCATTAATAAAATCACCCAGTTCGGCTGTCTCAATGGCTTTCTGGAGCGATTGATCGGTAACCGTATCGCTAAAGGCAATGTTTTCGCGGATGCTCATATTAAAAATGATACTGTCCTGGAAAACAAACCCCACCTGGCTGTGGAACGATTCGCTGTTGTACTCGTCGATATTACGGTTATCAAACAATATATCGCCCGATGTAGGTTTTATCAGTCCAGTCAGCAAATAAAGCAGTTGCGATTTACCCGCCGCCGTAGGCCCTATCACCGCTATCTTTTCACCGGGTTTCACGGTAAACGACACCTGTTTTAGTGCAGGTTTTTGACCGTACATTACCGAAATGTCCTTTATTTCGATAGCGCCCTTAAGCTCTGCCACAGCGGTACCTGTATCCGATGTATCCTGCGCCTGCAAAACCGTGTTGATCCTGACAAACGAGGCAGTGGCCTGCGCAATAATATTGCTCATGAAACCGATAACGAATATGGGGAAAATGATTTGCGACAGGTAACTAAAAAATGCCGCAAACTCGCCAAAGCTCATGGTACGGCTGATCAAAAAGTGTCCGCCAAGCGCCAGTATAGTGAGCGTGGCCAAATTTGCGGTGAAGGTGATGATAGGTATAAGACCTGCAAAAAGCCTCAAAATACCTAAGCCGATGTCCTTAGCCTGCGCGCTGGCTCTTAAAAACTTGTCAAACTCCAGTTGTTGTGAATTGATCACCCGGATTAATGCCGAACCCAAAATACTCTCATTGATTACTTTATTGAGCCAGTCGATCACCTCGCGACTTTTGCGGAACAGCGCCCTTACCCGTTTCAGCACGTAAGCGAATGTGCCGCCAATGATGGGTATAATGGCTATAACACAAAGCGCCAGTTTCCAGTTGATAGTCAGGAGCAATATGCTGCCGCCAACCAATGTAAAAACCGAGGATATGATATTAACCAGCGCCTGCGATACGTACATTTTGATAGAATCGACATCGGAGGTAAGGTTGGTTAGCAGTTTTGACGGACTAACGCCTTCAATAAACACATTGCTTTGGCGCGATATCTTGTCCGAAAGTTTAGTACGCAAGTCCCGTGCTACCTTTTCGGCCGTATAGGTTTGAACGATGGTTTGCAAAAAAGCAAAAACGAATATCGAAAGAATAGCCGTCGTAAAAGTGATTAGCGTAGGGTTAACATCAAATTTTTGATGCGTGGGTAAAGTGCGGATGTAAGCATCAATACCGTGCTGGATAATTTTGGGCAGCCAAAGGTTTATCGCATTGCTGACCAGCGCGAACAAAATCAACAGCGCGATAAGTCCCCGGTATGGGGTTAGCAAGCTCAGGATGCCTGGTTGTTTTGGTTCTTTTCCGGGTTTTTCCATTCAAATTGTGCCGATTATACATCAACGGGTTGCAAAAATAACAATCGCAGGCCATTTATTTGGACAGACGAACGAGGAATAAAAATATTTTATTTTGATGGTGTGGAGTCACATGCAAAACGACCCCGACCATAAGCTCAAAGTTGGCACTAGGTTCCTTTCATACTATATTTCATTTCAAAATCGATAGGAAAGGATCTAAAATTGGGTTTACACAAAGTTTCCACTTTTGAAAATGCAAGATTATAACTTATTGTTAATGAGATGGTTAAAAAACAGGTGGGTTTACACTTTCATGCATTTTCTTTGCTTATATTCTCAAAAAGTCCTAAAACCGGCATTCTTCGCACGAAAACACACCATTCAAAATAATAAAGGACAACATAAAAATATCAGTGCGAGCGCAGTGAAGATACTGTGGTGCGATATCAGCTCACATTATTCCACCACAATTACCCTGTCACCCTTCTGCCTTTTTACCGTTAATAGCCCGCCTTTATCCAGCAAAGCCCATGCATAACCTTCGCCATCAGGTGTTTCTTTCAGCGGCTTATCGTTTAATAACACTGCCGACGGCTTAGCCTTCATCTGATCGTTTCGGTGCCCGAATCGTCGAAGGTGCGGTAAAATACCGGACGCGCGAGCTGTCGACACTATTAAAATTAAGGTAAATGAACTCTCGGAAACGGCCCTCGCCGGCGTTTGGCTTTCATGGGTAGACTTAAACAATATCGACGTTTTATAATCATGGCTATTGGGGAGAGAGTCCACAATTATTTTTTTCTCTCCCTTAAAATAAATTTGAATAGTAAATTTGTTCTATCAATAGCCAATACCTATGAAAATTGCCCTGGCCTCGCCCCCGTACCCAAAATCAATTGATGATGGTTTGTCCTGGATAGAAACACTGATAAAGGATGCCGTTAATCAACATGCTGAAATAATTTGCTTCCCCGAATCGTATATCCCCGGTTATCCCGGCATGGGAGTTGCAGATGAGGACCGCTCGCCCGAAAAACTGCAAACCGCCCTCAAAAAAGTCGCCCAAATAGCCGCTGAAAATTCAATTGCGGTAATTATCCCAATGGACTGGCACCAGGACGGTGAAGTTTTGAACATAGCCCACGTTATCTCAAGTACCGGCGAGTTGTTAGGCTCTCAAACCAAAAACCAGCTCGATCCCAGCGAGGATAATTTATGGGCTCCGGGTACCGAACGCAGTCTTTTTGAGGTGAACGGTGTAAAGTTTGGCATAACCATTTGCCACGAAGGCTTCCGTTACCCCGAATCGGTGCGGTGGGCAGCAAAAAATGAAGCTAAAATTGTATTCCATCCCAATTGCACCGGTACCGATGTGGAAGGAATATTGTTGCTGAAATGGGGAGACAAAGAAAATCCCTACTACGAACGCGCCCAAATGATGCGCGCGATGGAAAACACCATATACTTCGCCAGTTCCAACTACGCGTTTAATTATCCCGATTCGGCCAGCGCATTAATAGGGCCAGATGGCAATTGCATTGCGTACCAAAACTATGGGGAACCGGGTGTTGTGGTTGCTGAGATTGATACCGATCGGGCTACCGGCCTGTTGGCTAAACGATTTAAACAGGATTTGTATTACGCTGATTAATGGTAATTAATTGTCGTTCAATTACGATAATTGAAGCGAAAGTCTCTCCTACCGGGCTACCATGTACCCACAAGTTTTTGTGCGCCGTGCTGCCCTCAGATTGCAAGGTAAATTGCCATTGTTGTATAAGGGTAGCCTACCAGGGAGATGGGTGAGGACTTCGCCGTTTAGGGGTGCGTATTCCTTAGGTTTCCTTTAGTAATCGCCCCTAAATCCTGCACACTAAACCTTAACCTTCCCTGAATACACCAGCTGAAAAATGGCGTACAGGTGATGTGCCTCATGCAGCAGGAAAAATTCGGTCCACTCCAATACCGTCAGGTTACCATATTTGGGATGTACGCCAGTTCGGTCCAGTTTATCGGGTGGCAAATGGGTGATCAGGTGGTAAATGATCTCCCGGTCAATCGATATTTTTTTTAGCAGTTCGTAAGTGGTAAAAGCACAGTAAATTTCAAACTCATCATCATTTTCGGCTTTATAGGCTTCAAATTCCGGCTCATCATTAGTTAAAATCTTGCGGATACGGTCTAAAAACACAGGCTGGTATTTGGCCAGGTGGGCAATATTTTCGTGAATGCTCCACTTGCCATTTTTTGGCGACTGCTGTATCTGCCTGTTATTCAGCTTAATGATCAGCGATGCAATGGTTTTATGCTGATCTTTTAAGCGCTGCGTTAATGATGAATAGATCATAATACCGTTTTACGGAAAAATACAAAAATGGTTGATTATTACGCCGAAATATTACATAATAATTAAAAAATGCAACGTCGGCGTTTTTGATTCTATGGGGGCCTCTCATAAATAATAGGCAAAAAACATAGGGTTGGGGCCGTCATTGTCGCAATAAGCGGGTATTTCAACAAAGCCAGCCGCCAAATAAGCCTTCACCGCTGCCGGCATTTCTTTATTGGTATCCAGCAGCATTCGTTTGTAGCCTAAGGCACGTGCTTCATTAATCGAAAACTTCACCAGTTCTTTTGCAAAGCCCCTGCCCCGTAATTGTTCCCTTATGTACATACGTTTTAATTCGCACGATGTTTGGTCAAACTTTTTCAAGCCAAGGCAGCCAATGGCGTCTCCATCGGCATAAACCACAAAAAACCCACCCACGGGCAATTTATATTTATCGTCCGGAAAATTCGCCAGCTCCTTAAAAAAAGTATCATGGCCGGCCATCAGTTTTAGCTCGTTAAACAAATAATGCCCGTATTCTGCCACCAATTCGCGGGCAATCAGTTTATTTTCTTCATCTACCTCACTAAATGTAATGTTATTCATCTGCCTAAAAATTCTTAATCAATGCTGCAAGGGTTTTCAAACTTTTGTCGATTTCGTCGTTATAAGGTATCCCAAAACTTATCCTGATAAAGTTAGTGAACCGGCTATCGGTACTGAATATCTGCCCCGGCGAAATACTGATATGATGCGTTATTGCTTTTTTGTACAACTCGAAAGCATCAACCTTTTTATCAAGTTCAATCCACAAAATATAGCCCCCTTGCGGCCGGCTCACCTTAATATCAGCCGGAAAATACTCGGCAATAGCCTGGGTGTACCTCAAGCATTGGGTGTGCAGCGCCCGGCGCAGGTTACGCATATGCAGATCATACCGCCCTGTTTCAAAAAAATGGCCAATGGCGGCATGCGTCGGCGAGGAAGATGAAAGCGAATGCATCAGCTTTATATTAATAAACTGTTGCTTAAACTTACCCGGTATGCACCAACCCACCCGGTAACCCGGCGCGAGCGATTTGGATATAGATGAGCATAACATGACCATACCCGTTTTATCGTAACTTTTGCAGGTGCGCGGCCGTGTTTTGCCAAAATACATTTCGCCGTAAATATCATCTTCAATCAGCGGCACCTGGTGTTTCTCCAGTAGCTCAACCAATCGTTTTTTATTTTCATTGGTCATGCAATAACCCAGTGGATTACTGAAAGTGGGCACAAAAAGGCAGGCCGTTATTTGCTGTTTGGCCAGTGCTTTCGATAAAACCTCCAAATCAATTCCATCTGTAGGATCGCTGGGCACTTCCAGTATTTTTAGCCCCAGGCTTTGTATCGTATTAAAAATGCCAAAATACCCCGGACTTTCAATCGCCACAGTATCCCCGGGTTTTGTTACGGCTCGTAAGCAAAAAACCAATGCTTCCATGCAGCCTTGCGTGGTCACTACGTCGTCAGGCAACACATTGCCTCCCCAGTTAAACGATTGCCGTGCAATGTGCATCCGCAGGGCCTCATTACCCTGTATAGGCTCGTAACTGATACAACTGTTGGCGCTCAACCGCAGGCTCTCCATCATGGATTTATTGAGTTTGGCCTGTGGAAGCAGCGAAATGGAAGGCCCGGCAATAGATAATTTCACCAGTCCATCGCTCCTGAAATGCTTGTAAACCATCGCTACCATCTCATCAAGACTTAACTTTTTGCTCTCCTTTTCAGGCTCCTGGGGCTTTGGAGAATCAAACGATCGGGCTGGGCTGTACCGCACATAATAGCCCGATTTCGGCCTTGCCTCAATTAAACCATCAATTTCCAATTGCACGTAGGCCTTGTAAGCAGTGCTTAAACTTATCCCCTGCTCCATACTTAAAGCCCGGACTGAAGGCAATTTTTCACCTGTTTTGAGTACGAGTTGCCGGATCTGGCTGCTTAGCCGATCGGCAATCTGTATATACAAAAAGTCTTCGTCGTGCGGGGTTAGGACTGTGTTATCTATCATGATATTAGCAATAATCGGGTTTTTGTTATAGGATTTAATCGGGTCCTTTGATTTCAGAAACAGGAATCAAGATTGAATCTCCATGCCGTCTTGACTCAAGACTTAAGACTCAAGACTATTGACTCCCAACCAATCTGTTATGCACAAAAATAATAATTCTGAATCTGTTTTATTAATAAATTTAAATTCATTTTTGTATCGTAAATATTTTTTATGACCGAACTAAACACAAAGCCAGAAACCGGCTTGGATCCGGCAGACTGGAACGACATTAAAACCCTGGGCTACCAGATCATCGACGATATGGTAGATTACCTGAAAAACGTTGGCGAAAGACCCGTTTGGATACCCATTCCGCAACAGGTAAAGGACGAGTTTAAACGCCCGCTACCGCAAACCGGCAGCGATATTTTTTCTGTTTATAACGAGTTTAAGGAAAACATTCTTCCTTACCCCGGCGGCAATATCCACCCCAAACACTTTTCGTGGGTACAGGGAACAGGCACACCCATGGGCGCTTTTGCCGATTTGCTGTGCGGTGTAATGAACAACAACGCCACTATTGCCGATCAAAGTGCCTTATACGTTGACGCACAAGTAATCAACTGGTGTAAAGAGTTGATGAACTACCCCGCCGATGGCAGCGGCATATTGGTTAGCGGCGGCTCTATAGCTAACATTACAGCGCTAATAGTTGCCCGCAATACCATCATCGCCAATTCAAAAAACGCGGGCGTTTATACCGCAGCCGGAAAATTAACCGCTTATTGCAGCGCCGAAACGCACAATTGCCTGGGCAAAGCCGCCGAAGTGATCGGCATCGGCAATGAACAGTTACGCAAAATACCGGTGACGGCTGATTTTGAGATTGATATTGAAGTGCTGAAAGCTAAAATTGCCGAAGACAAGGCAAACGGATTTATTCCTTTTTGTATCATCGGCAATGCGGGAACCGTAAATACTGGCGCAATTGATCCGTTGGATGAACTGTTACAAATTGCCCGGGACGAAAACATCTGGTTCCATATTGATGGCGCATTTGGTGCGTTGGCAAAATTGGTTCCGGCCTATGAGCATAAATTAAAAGCTATTGAAGGTGCCGATAGTGTTGCTTTCGATCTGCACAAATGGATGTACATGCAATACGAAGTTGGCTGCGTTTTGTTTAAAAACGCCGCAGCACATCGCAGCGCGTTTGCTACCGCCGTTAATTATTTAACGGCCCACGAGCGGGGACTGGCTGCGGGTCCGGAAACCATCTCCAACTACGGCATGGAACTTTCGCGTGGTTTTAAGGCGCTTAAAGTGTGGATGTCGTTAAAGGAACATGGCCTTGAAAAATATCGCGAGATGATCGGTCAGAATATAAACCAGGCATTTTACCTTGGCGACCTCATCCAGCAGGAGCCGCTTTTGGAACTCATGACGCCGGTTACCATGAACATCGTTTGCTATCGTTTTAATCCGGGCGATTTGGACCAGCAGCAACTAAATATCCTGAATAAGGAATTACTGATGCGCATGCACGAAACAGGTGTAGCAGGGCCGTCCTATACCATTTTAAATGGCAACTATGTTATCAGGGTGGCCAATACCAATCATCGCACGCGCAGGCATCACCTGGAAGAGATGATTGCAGGCACTGTAAAACTTGGCGAAATATTAATGCATGAGTTTGATGCAAAATTGTTCAAATTTGACTTCCTGACAGCGGTAAACTCGAAATAACATTTCGGCAGAAAACCGCACAAGAAAATAAACTGATATACGATAACACCTTATAAAAATGCCCTTACATTTCGACCCAAAAACCGATTACATACTGGAAGATGACCAGGTACTATTACGTCCGCTAAAAGAAACCGACCTGGAATTTCTGTTGCCCTTTGCCCTGAATGAGCCCGATACCTGGAAGTATTCGTACCTGAGCGCACGCGGCGAAGATGGCATGCGCAAATACATCGATGATGCCATGGCAGCAAAAGCCACCGGGAAAGAATACCCTTTCATCGTTTTTGATAAATTAACCCAAAG
>Ga0206865_1204_pt1 | contig 15584 bp, 13 predicted proteins | sample Alteio_BWOrgCont_39_FD_152628 | JGI IMG/M metagenome (GOLD analysis project Ga0206865, IMG submission 152628) | Enriched cells from forest soil in Barre Woods Harvard Forest LTER site, Petersham, Massachusetts, United States -... | ecosystem: Environmental > Terrestrial > Soil > Temperate forest >...
AATTAAAACCTTCTCCCGCAATTCTTTTGAAATGGCTTCAGTTACACGAATGATGTCCCGCGCTTCGTTGGTGTTGTTGGTGATCACCTGGTCGCATTCATCCCGGTAGGGTAATAAATACTCGTTATAGGCAGGTAGTACATGGTTAATCCACTTGTACATCGCATCATCGTGCGAATAGCCGCGTTCCACCAGATCGCGTTTAAGGCGCCGGTCAAGGGCAATGTGGTTATCGGCCTCAATAAATATTTTAAGGTTGAGTGAGGATGCTATTTTTTTAAAGTGAAGAATAAATAAACCTTCCACAATCAGGATCGGCGCCGGTTTTATTTCCAGCATTTTTGGGATAATGTCCGGGTTGTTAAAGGTATATTCCTTTTTTTGGATAGCGCGGCCATTCACCAGGCTTTCAATATCCGCCTCAAAATGTTCATGATCAATGGTGGAGGGGAGGTCGAAATTATATACCTTGTTTTCCTCTTTGGTCATGTTATGCGCCACGGGAAAGTAATAATCGTCCTGCGATACCAAACAAACTTCGCCTTCGCTAAAATGCTCCTGGAAACACTTTAAAAAAAATGTTTTTCCGGAGCCACTTCCACCGGCAATACCGATGATAAAAGGTTTATTCATTCGGGCTACCGTAGCTAATGTCCACATGAAAACGTTTATCCAGCGCACCTAACGAATCGGCAACATTTTTGGTCATCACAATAATAACGTCTTTTGTTGATTCAGTTTCGGTAAAACGGCCAACAACTTTGGCAAAGGTAGTGCGGTTGGTCATGGGGTTGGTTATTTTTATAACCGTACCAATAGGCGCTGAGCGGTGCAGAACCAGCTTTTTGCTCGCGTCAAGGCTCGGGTCGTCTATCCAGGTGGCAACACCTTTCTCGTTTTTCTCAAATAAACCATAGCGGTTAGCGTTCAGGCGGCGTTCGGCACTCAGGAGGCTATCTTTATTAACAGCTACCGTCAATGTGGAATCGCGTTTTGCCGGCTCCGGATTATTGTTTACCGGCGGAGCAACCGCTTGTTGTTGAGCCGGGGCAGGCGCTGACGAACGTACCAATAAAACCTGGCCGGGTACAAGGTTGGTCGAGGTTAAGTTATTTAGTTTGGTAAGGTCATCAACCGTGGTATTAAACCGCTTGCTGATGGCGTAAAGCGTTTCGCCTGCTGATACTTTGTATTGAATAGGTGGCGTATTGTTTTCCTGAACTTGCTGTTGTACTGGCTGTGGTACAGGTTGCTGAGGAGTATGTTGTACCGGCTGCTGTACTACAACAGGTGCCGGCTCCGGGTTTTGATCTGCGGCAGCCTGTTCGTCGGAATTTGTATCAGCTTTGTGTTTATGCTTTTTTGCAGCGCGGGCTTCCTCAGCCTCACGCGCCAACCTGGCCTTTTTTTGTTTTTTTGTTTCGTGTTTTGGGACTTCCGCTACTTCATCAGTTGTTTTTTTTGCGCTTTTTTTTGGGGCGTCCTCAGTTTCGCTATGTGATTTTTTGAACGGTATTTCGGTTGGCACTTCAACAATAGTTCCTATACTTAGCACGGCCTTTTTTTTGCCGTTATATTTCATTAATGACTCGGGCTTGATATGGTAACGGCGCCCGATTGAGTAATAAGTATCTCCTGATTTGACCTTGAAGAGGACCATCTTTTTGCCGTCGTTGTTTTTTACGCCGACAGAATCAATAACAGGTTTTGCGGAAAGCGATATGGAAATGGAAAGAAACGATACAATTATTATTAAAAACTTTAACTTCATCATAAATATTTATTCAATAGTTTATAAGGGTAAAACCTTTAGTTCCGACTTGTTTTTGATGTATATTAAGCTATTTTTATGCAGTATAAACGCCTCAGGCTGCATTTTTTGTATGCCTGCGTTCAATAAATCCTCATAAACCAAATCGTCTCCATCAAAAATCAAAAGCACCTGGTTTAACTCACCCTGTTTTAACGCGTGCAAAGATACAATTCTGAAATTATTGTAGTCAACATAATGTACCGTATTTCCAAAAGGGTGCACGGGGAATAATTTTACAGGCAAATCTTCGGGCGACATTACAGCCGGCAGCACGATGTGACTATTTAACTCCTTATATACAGACGGTTCATAAAGGCGCGTAGTTGCACCGGTTTTAACATCGGCTAAAAATAATTTGCGCGGATGGATGCGGCTATCGTAAACTATGGGCCCGCCTACAGACAAATGATCAAATGTAACAGCATAGTTACTCCATAACGTTTGGCCTGACTGCGCATCTATCGCCATCAGCCCTTTATGAGTAGGCCCCGTCTCGGTTTGGTAAAAATGCAGCAGCAACACACCATCATAAGCGGCTTCCATACCGGTAAGCCATCTTTCGGGTACGGCAATATCTTTAAATAAAATTTGGCCATCAATCAAACTTATGGCAGCAAAGCTGACTTTTTTATCCTGGTTATCCCGAACCTCGATGAAAATGGTGTCCGTGAGTTCATCAATTTCCAACCGCCAGATATCGCCGTTAAATTTTTCGCTGATGAGAGGGTTTAAAAACATAAATTGTTTAAATATGGGGATATCTGTCAATAGCGGGTGTATTAAATCGAAAAATAAATCCCAAATTCAACTGCCTTTTAATGTCACTTCGTTACTCCAAATGAGGTTATACCGGGTAAGTTGCTCGTCTGCCAACTCGATGAGCTCGCTGACATTTTTATTTATGTTCAGGCCAATTCTAAATCGCAATGTTTGTTTGAGGCTGTTTTGTTTGCAAATAACCGAAACTGTTTGTGTTATGCTTGAGTGAGGCGATACGACGACTTCAGTGGGGATATTGTGGTCGCAATCTGAGAACATAATATTAAATGATCGATTATCGATATGGTAATAATCTTGCCATGAACAACTCATAGAGAAATATTTTAATGTGCTGTTGCTGTTATTGTGAACAGTAACCGGCAAACGAATAATTTTTTGATCCTTAAAATGACTTTCAGTGTCGGCAACCTTACCGATTTTAGTTTCATCCACCGATATCGTATATTGTTTTCGATCCGTTTCAGTCAGGAGATAAAAATCAGATGTTGGAAGATTTAAACTATCTTTTCTTGCCTCTTCAGCGAAGTCGGTTCGGTCCGCATACATGCCGCCCGCGTTGTTGTACTTTAAAGTGATATTATCTGAAAGCATTAGGGGCTTGTTATCCTCCCTGGCCTTATCAAAACTGTTTGTGTGAAACCACCTGTAAAATTTCATGTTAACATATAACCGGGTGATAGTTTTCGGATACTTTTTGACCGCTAGTTTTAATTGAATTTGCTGTGAACGGTGCGGCGGGACGCTAATTACTTCAAATACGGAGTTTTTACAGTCTTCGTTAACCAAATCCAAATCGTCACTTCCTGTTACCGCAATGAATTTTGTCGGGTGGCAATTACTCCACCAGTATTTCAATGTGTCGTCGTTGTAATTAACAATGTATGCCCGCAGGTTCAGGTACATATGTTGTTGGCCACCGCCCATTGAAACATCCCCCGACTCGAAAGACCTGTTCACCAGCAATCGGGGTGGGATATTATGAAGTTTGGAGCTTTGCCTGTTTGCGGACATAAGCAAGCCCCAAAAACACAGCAGACACATTATTTGCAATTTACTAATCATTCATGTGTGGCTTAACCGCGTAAATGTATAAATTTGGCGGCTGTTAATATTAAAACAGCACTAATTCTATTTTAAATATATGAGCAAAGGGGTTGTAAGTAAAGAAGAAGATTACTCGCAGTGGTATAACGATTTGGTTATTAAGGCCGATATGGCCGAATATTCGCCGGTAAAAGGTTGCATGATCATTAAACCCTATGGGTATTCCATTTGGGAAAAAATGCAATCGGTGCTGGATGTCATGTTTAAAGAAACCGGGCACAGCAATGCTTATTTCCCCTTATTTATACCGAAATCTTTTTTCTCCAAAGAAGCCAGTCACGTTGATGGTTTTGCCAAGGAATGCGCGGTGGTAACCCATTACCGGTTAAAAAACGACGGTAACGGCAATATTGTGGTTGATGAAGATGCCAAACTGGAAGAAGAACTGATCGTTCGCCCAACTTCCGAAACGATTATCTGGAATACCTACAAAGGCTGGATCCAATCGTACCGCGACCTGCCTATACTGGTTAACCAGTGGGCCAACGTAGTGCGCTGGGAAATGCGGACCCGCTTATTTTTGCGTACCACCGAGTTTTTATGGCAGGAGGGACATACCGCACACGCAACAGCCGATGAGGCAATAGCCGAAACCGAGCAAATGCTAAATGTTTATGCTGATTTTGTGGAGAACTGGCTGGCCCTGCCGGTAGTTCGCGGTAAAAAAACGCCTAACGAACGTTTTGCAGGTGCTTTGGATACTTATTGCATCGAAGCTTTGATGCAGGACGGTAAGGCGCTGCAGGCGGGCACATCGCACTTTTTAGGACAGAATTTTGCCAAAGCCTTTGATGTTAAGTTTACCAATAAAGAAAATAAGCTGGACTATGTTTGGGCAACCTCGTGGGGAGTATCAACCCGACTGATCGGCGCGTTGATTATGGCCCATTCAGATGATGCCGGCCTGGTGTTGCCACCAAAGCTGGCGCCAATACAGGTTGTTGTTGTGCCTATTTACAAGCACGAAGAAGAGCTGGAAAATATATCGGCCTATGTTAAAACCTTAAGCGCCGAATTGAAGGGTAAAAACATTTCGGTTAAATTTGATAAGAGAGATACCCACCGCCCCGGTGCGAAGTTTGCCGAGTATGAGTTAAAGGGTGTGCCTTTACGTGTAGCCATTGGCAGTCGCGATATGCAAAACGGAACTGTGGAATTGGCGCGTCGTGATACCAAAACCAAGGAAACCGTGGCCCAGGAAGGCTTAGCCAACCGTATTGAAGCGTTGCTGGAAGATATACAAACTAATATCTATCAAAAAGCCTTAAAGTTTAAAACAGAGAACACTACGGAGGTAGATACCTACGATGAATTTAAACGCATGCTCGATGAGCAGCCCGGCTTTATATCCGCCCATTGGGACGGCACGCCGGAAACCGAGCAGCAAATAAAAGATGAAACGAAGGCTACAATAAGATGTATACCTTTGGATAATAAGCAGGAAGAGGGTAGGTGTATCCTTACGGGAAAACCGAGCAGTCAACGGGTTATTTTCGCCAGGGCATATTAGCCCCCCAGCCCCCTGAAGGGGGAGTATTTGGGTTGATGCCTTTGTTGGTGTTGTCACCAACAAACCTGGATGGTTTTTTTTAACGGGAATAAACGTAATCGTCCGACCAATAAATAAAATAGCGTTACTTGTTGGTGACAACACCAACAAGGGCGAAAGCTTTCTAGATTGTTGAAAGGTTTGAAGGTTGAAAAGTTGGAATGTTAAAATCATTTGTGCCAGCTTCAGTTAAAATATAAATTAACGCTATCAACCTTACAACTTTTCAACCTTACAACATTACAACAACAGTACCATGAAATTCGCAACTAAGGCAATACATGCAGGGCAGGAGCCCGATCCATCAACAGGTGCAGTAATGACACCGATATACCAAACCTCTACCTACTGGCAAAAATCGCCGGGAGATAACAAAGGGTTCGAATACTCACGCGGAACAAACCCCACACGCAAAGCGCTGGAAGGTTGTTTGGCTGCTTTGGAAAACGCAAAGTTCGGCCTTGCTTTCTCCAGCGGGATGGGGGCTACCGATGCGGTGATGAAACTGCTGATGCCCGGCGACGAAGTAATAACCGGCAACGATTTGTACGGCGGCTCATACCGCATGTTCACCAAAATATTTGCAAACTACGGTATCAGGTTTCATTTTCTCGATCTTTCCAAACCAGACAGCATCAGGGAGTACATTAACGACAAAACCAAACTGATCTGGATTGAGACGCCTACCAACCCAACCATGCAGATTGTTGATATTGAAGCGATAGGGAAGATCAGCAACGAGAAAAACCTGCTTTTTGTAGTTGATAACACTTTTGCTTCGCCCTACCTGCAAAACCCGATTGATTTGGGTGCAGATATTGTAATGCATTCGGTAACTAAATATATTGGTGGCCACAGCGATGTGGTGATGGGCGCGCTGATGCTAAATGACGAGGACCTGTATAAAAGACTTTGGTTTATTTATAACGCCTGTGGTGCTACACCCGGGCCAATGGACAGCTTTTTGGTGCTGCGCGGAATAAAAACCCTGCACCTGCGCATGAAGGCCCATTGCGAAAATGGCCGTGTAATAGCAGAGTATCTTAAAACGCATCCAAAAGTTGATAAAATATACTGGCCGGGCTTTACCGACCATCCTAATCACGAAGTTGCCAAAAAACAAATGCGCGATTTTGGGGGAATGATCTCCATCACGCTGAAAGATGCAGACCTGCAGGAAACATTCAGAGTGGCGTCGTCCTTTAAAGTTTTTACCCTTGCTGAATCTTTGGGTGGGGTGGAATCACTTATTAACCACCCTGTGAGCATGACGCACGGCTCTATCCCGAAAGCGGAACGCGAAAAGGTTGGTGTAGTAGATAATTTATTGCGATTTAGCGTAGGGGTAGAGGATGTAGATGATTTGCTGGAGGATATCAAGCAGGCGCTGAGCCCCCTAACCCCCTAAAGGGGGAACTTTTGATGTGCAGTATGTTTAAGAACAATTCATTCACGCTCCTCCGCCAGCCGGCGGAGGCCGGGGGGCTAAAGTCTTTTCTCGATTCAAAAGTAATCCAGTACAACAATCCTGCATTTATAAAAAACGATCCGGTATCCATACCGCACCTGTTCACCAAACAACAGGATATCGAGATCATGGGCTTGTGGGCGGCTGTGCTTGCCTGGGGGCAACGCGTAACCATCATCAACAAATGTCATGAGTTAATCAAGCTGATGGACGGTGCGCCGTATGATTTCATCATGAACCATGAGGAGACTGATCTTAAAAAATTGCTTCAATTTAAACACCGTACTTTTAATGATATTGACACGCTTTATTTTATTTCGTTTTTCAGGCACCATTATTCAAAATATAAAACGTTAGAGTCGGCTTTTATACCATCCGAAAGCCCAATTAACCCTATTGTCATCCTGAGCGGCAGCGAAGGATCTTCTAAAAGCAACGTTCACGCTAATGCCGAACCGATAGAAAAATCCCTCAATCACTTCCGTTCGTATTTTATCTCCCTTGTGGATTTCCCAAATCGCACCAAAAAACACATATCGTCACCCTCGCAAAAATCAACCTGTAAAAGATTGAATATGTTTCTCCGCTGGATGGTGCGAAAGGATGATTGTGGTGTCGATTTCGGTATCTGGAGCCACCTGAAACCTGCCGACCTCATTATCCCCTGCGATTTGCATGTCGACCGTGTAGCCCGCAAACTCAACCTCATCACCCGCAAGCAAACAGACTGGCAAACCGCTGTTGAACTTACTGAGCGTCTGAGGGAATTTGACCCGGTTGATCCCGTTAAATATGATTTTGCACTATTTGCATTGGGGATTGAGGAGCATTTTTAGTTATGATTTTTGGATTTCACCGATTATAAAAATGATTACACCGATTAGTGGGGATGATTTCACCGATTTGACCTCATTCGCTGCTATAAGGATCGCGTTGAATTTCTTTTGTTTCTTTTTTGGGAAAATTCTTTAGTAAATTTGAATATGACAACACTAACCGTCAATATACAAAACGAAAAAGACTTACCTGTTTTACAGGAAATACTGAACCGCTTTGGTTTGGCTTACACAGTTAATGCTGACGGAGAATATCCTTTTACCGAATTGGAAATAGCCTCTTTAGTTAATACAAAACAGGACTTTATTGAAGGTAGAACTACCGCCCGCAATTGGGACGAAATAGAAGAAGATTTAAATCGCGCCTACAATTAAGCTTCTAAAAAGGACTCATTCAAATTACTTCTTGTTAAATGCCGGTAAAATATATTTTTTAACCAATTCGTTTGATGGCGATTGGGTATTATAGTTGCCGCCGGTTATTACTACAACCAGTTGCTGCTGTTTAAAAACATAAATTTTCTGGCCGCCATTTCCTTGAGCGGCAAAGCTGTTATACCGTACGCCGCCGTCGGCGTCTAGGTATTTTAGCCACCACAAATAACCATAGTCCACACCCTGCACAACAGAGTGTTTGCTGGTCGACTCCTTAACCCATTCGGCAGGTACCACCTGTTGTTTATTCCAAATACCGTTATTTAAGTATAACAACCCGAATTTGGCCATATCCCTGGGGCGTAAAAACACCTCGCCATAGTTTTCGGCACCGCGCTTATCGGGCGTAAAATTCCATTTAAAATTAGTAATACCCATTGGCCCGTACAGGTTTTTCACAGCAAAATCATGCAGGGACATGTGGGTGGCTTTTTCAATAATGCGCGCCATGGTGATGGGGTTGCCCGAAGCGTACCGGCCTTTGGTGCCCGGGGTATCCAGCATCGGCAGGTCCAATGTGTATTTTATCCAATCATCGGTATAACTCATCTCGTTTTCATTGCCAACAGCCTTATCGTATGCCTCATCGTAGTTAAGCCCGCTTTGGTTGCTGAGCAGATCTTTCAATGTGATCCTTTGTTTTAGTTCGGAATTATTATTAAATTGATATTCAGGGAAATAAGGCAACACCTTTTCGTTCACACTTTTAATAAAGCCCTGGTGAATGGCAATCCCCGTTAATGCAGACACTGCACTTTTAGTAGCCGAACGTTGCTCCTGTAAACTATCGCGACCGTAGTTGTAAAAATACTCCTCAAATACCAGCTTGCCATCCTTTATAATTAAAACACTATGAACATTCAGGTATTTTGCCGTCACTATTTTGTTCATCATGATAGTTAATAAAGCAGTATCCAATCCTGCTTTTGCAGCATCCCCGGTAGGTAACCCATCACTTAAGGCCGGCGGTATGTTATACTTATAATGATAATTTACCAAATCAGCCCGGTTCCTGGGATACCACATTTGTTCAGGGAAGGAAACGTTCCTGGTGATCAGTTTAAAAGTGTCTTTCCCGGTAACATAGCCATCAATCACATTTGCGTTATTGCGTAAAAAACGGGTGCGTTGCCCTAAGTTATTTGTAAAAACATCTTTATCAAACGGCCGGAGCGCATAACTGCTCTGGTTGATGATGCCATATAAAATGGTATCAACCGGCGACGCTGCTATTTTTATAGTGGCATGATTAAAGTACTCATAAACGGCCTCATATTCTTTCAATTGATCATACGTAATCGCATAATGTTTTTGAGCCGACAAAACGGTGGTGGTGAAAATTAAAAGGGCAGTAAAAAAGATGTTTTTCATACGAGGATGCAGGTTAAATAGGGGATGCGCCCAAGATAGTAAAATTAGGACTGTCTCGTGAAAAAAGAAATTGGTGTTTGCCGAGAGATTCCTTAGGGGAATCCTGTTGCCCGATCTGAACAAAATAAACTATCTTATCGGTTGATATCCAATCAACCACTCACCTAATGAACTCAATCAACCAACTTACGCTTCATCCTTAAAATAAACCTTGTAATAATTCATGTGCTTGCCTTCGTCGAAGCCTTTTTCAATCAGCTCTTTATCGCCGTGGATATAGATGTGGAAATTCTTATCGAGCTTTAAAACGCTTTTGTAAACACGGGCCTGTTTTTTTACGGCGTTATCTGAGATCTCAAAAGTATCGGCAATGGGGCTGTCGAACTCCTGCTCGTACTGGCTTTTAAAGTTTTTAAAGGATTCAATGGCCTGCGGGTTGCCAATCACTTCGCCCGTAAATTCGTCCATATCAAAAGTATCCTTCTCCTTAAAGTACTTCATGCTGCGGTTTAGCAGGTCAATTTTATCGGCTTTGCTCATTTCAAACTCGTCATCCAGCTTTTGGGTAACAAAGTTTTTATAGATGCCGAGGGTATTACTGGTTTGGTTAAAGCTGTCGTTTCGAATTTTTAGCTGTAAAAACTGATCTTTCCAGTACACGGCTGCATCCTGGCCGCCGTTGGTTTTGTCAATCACTACAACCTTATAGCCGTTTTCTTTTTCGATGTTGAAGATGAGCGCACCTTTATCCAGTTTGTTGATATTGATGGCATTTTCCTCGTAATCTACCTGGAAACCGCCTTTATCCGGGTAAACCTTCAGGTAGGTTTCCTTATTTTCTGATTTAAAGATACCAATGGCGTCCAACGGGTTGCCTTCAATCTGCACTTTTTTAAAGTATACCACATAGAGTTCGCCACCTTTTATATTGGGATGATTGGCAACTTTATACAGGTGTTTAGCTATCTGTTCGGATGCTTCGTGAAATTTCTCCTTGTCAGCAAAAACATCGGTGGCAAAGCGATGCAATTCGTTCATACTCAAGTCGCCGCTACTATGGGTAAGGTGATATACCTCGTTAGCTTTTTCAAACGGGCGCAAAAAATATTGCATCAACAGGTTAGGGATAATATCATCCTTTAATTCCAGGGGATGATCGGATAGCGAATACATTTCACTTGCAGCCTGGTTGCCAACGTGGTGTACCGAAATAGTATCAAGCGAAGCTTCAAAAAAAGTTACCATAAGTGTGACGAAGGTAAGTTTTTTGTTTTAGTTGACGGTCGGTGGTTTACAGTTCATCATAAAAAACAGGGACGACTTTATCCGCTGTCATTCAATGTGGTTCACCCCTGGAAATAAACCACCAGGCTGATATACGCGGGACTGCAAATTTCGGCAATAAGAATGAGGAATTTACTGACAGTGTTTTGTCAGTACTTTTCGTGTTTTTTGTGGTGGACATCAGGTTAAAAACGGCCATAATGACGCGGAAATGCAGTTTTTTCATAAATTTATTGCTCGCTAACTGTTCCACCCTGTTCCTTCATTTTAGTGTGAACAGCTGCGTTTTTTGCTATAGCACAAGCTAGGGGGTGGGCGGCTTTTTCGTTGGTCTTCCAATCCGCGGATCGCCGTGTAATATCATCTCACAAATCTTTATGGCCGCGCCTTCAAAGTCTTCGGCGTCATCTTTTAAAAACAACCAGTTACCATGACGTTCGTTGTTGTCCAGGAAAAAAGCACCCAATTCGGGGATGCTGTTTTTCAATTCTTCGTGATATTTTTTGTTTGTAGCAACCCAAATGCCGTTTAGTTCCGGTTCGTTGGAGCGCTTGCGTAAAATCAGCATGATCCATTTTCCCAAATAGATATAATGCATGCCGAACATCTTTTTAAGGAGGATGCGGTCCTGCAGATAATCCAATACAAAATCAAATGGGAGGGAAGTCATTGGTCATTGAGTCATTAGTCATTGCAAAATTCAACAATGTTTGCGGATTATTTCAGACAAAAATATGACTTAGGAAGATTGCGTCGAAATAGCGACTTTTGCCTGTCTGAATCAGAATTTACAGAATTTTCGAATTCGCAGAATAGAAAATCTTGAAAATTCTTTAATTCAGCAAATTCTGATTCAGACTAATGACAAACAACGAAACCATAGTTGCCCTGGCAACGCCAAATGGAACCGGCGCTATCGGCATTATCCGTTTATCCGGGCCTGAGGCCATTACCATAGCCAACAGCGTTTTTAAAGGCAAGGATTTAACGAAACAGGCATCGCATACCATACACTTCGGCAGTATTACCGATGGTGAGGTTATTTTGGATGAGGTGTTGGTATCCTTATTTGTTGCGCCGCGCTCATACACCCGCGAAAATGTTGTAGAAATATCCTGCCATGGCTCGGCGTATATTATCGAGTCGATTATTAAACTGCTTATAAAAAAGGGGGCGCGGTCGGCAAAAGCAGGAGAGTTTACGCTGCGGGCGTTTTTAAATGGTCAGCTTGATTTATCCCAGGCTGAAGCCGTGGCCGATCTGATTGCCTCCAACTCCAAAGCATCGCAGCAGGTAGCGTTAAATCAATTAAGGGGCGGCTTCAGCACCCAATTGCAAACCCTGCGCGACCAACTGGTACAGTTTGCCTCGCTGATTGAACTGGAACTGGATTTTGCCGAAGAAGACGTAGAATTTGCCAACCGCGACCAGCTAAAAACCCTCATCCTGCAAATAAACCGTGTAATTACAAGCCTGATCAGCTCTTTTGAGTTGGGTAACGCCATTAAACAAGGGGTAAACACTGTTATTGCCGGCAGGCCGAACGCGGGTAAGTCTACCTTGTTAAACGCCCTGCTCAACGAGGAACGGGCCATTGTGAGCCACATCCCGGGCACCACGCGCGATACTATTGAAGAAGTACTCAATATTAACGGTATCAACTTCAGGTTGATAGATACAGCGGGTATCCGCGAAGCTACAGATGCCATTGAGCAAATAGGGGTACAGCGCACGATGGAAAAGATCAGCCAATCGGCGCTGTTGATATATGTTTTTGATGCAGCATCAATTACGGCCGAAGAACTGGAACAGGATGTCGCCAACCTGAAAAAACCAAGTATAACGATGCTGCTTGTAGCAAATAAGATCGACCTTCTGAACCCGGATGATGAAGCTGTCTTCCGGACTTCCGGACTTCCGATAACTATCGGGACGGACTTTCGGACTACAAAGGTTTCAGCCAAGGAAAAACGCCATATTGACGAACTTAAACAGGATATTTACCACGCTGCTATAAAAGACCAACTCACCGGTGACGAAACGCTGGTAACCAACATCCGGCACCTTGAGGCCCTCCAAAAGACCGAAGAAGCATTAGTGAGGGTACTTAACGGAATGGACACGGTAACTTCTGATTTTCTTTCTATGGATATTAAACAGGCGCTGCACTACCTTGGCGAAATAACCGGGGCTGTTACCACGGATGACTTGCTGGAGAATATTTTTAGTAAGTTCTGTATCGGGAAATAGCGATATTAAATAATTTATTTTCAGATAGTTATAAATATTTTCGAAAAGTAAACATGAGTTTGGAACAGACGTGCCATAAATAAAAGGGGGCGGTTTGATTCCGGCCTCCTTTATTATTATGATCAATGCCTTTAAAATCATTGATTGCATGGCACCCTTTTGGTCATTGTTCGAGCCCGAGCGAGCGCACATCGTCAAAAACCCGATTTTCTCATATGTAGAGCGGGTTTTTCGTCCCCGTTCGCGATGAAAAATAACTCATAAAGACACAATCGTTAACTTGTGGGCAATAAAAAGAAAAACTTACTGCCCTCACCAATTCTACTTTCTACGCCAATTTCACCACCCTGCGCTTCTATAAAATCCTTTGCGATAGCAAGGCCTAAGCCAGTTCCGGAAACTGCAAAATCAGACCCGGGGACCTTAAAATATCTTTCAAAAACTCTGGGCAAATAAATTTCATCTATCCCTTTTCCATGATCTTTAACTGAAAATTCAATTTTTGCAGCGGAGATTTTTTTTACAGTTACATCAATTACCGATCCTTTCGAACTGTATTTTATAGCGTTAGTTAAGAAATTGATTAACACCCATGCGGTCTTATCGGGATCGGCCCAAACATCCGGGAGGGTTTTAGGGCACTTTATATTGAGTGTTATTTCCTTTTGTTCGGCAATAAACCGTATCGTTTCACAGGTATATTTAATTATATTTTGAGGATGGGTGTTTCCGAAATTCAGCAACAATTTGCCTGTTTCAACTTGCCCCATATCTAACAATTCGCTCGTTATTTTTAAGAGCCTGTCGCTGTCATCATTTATATTATTGATAAGCTCCTTCTGAAAATTTGTTATGGTTCCATATCGTTTATCTGCCATCAATTTCAAGCTCATTTTAAGGGATGAGATCGGCGTTTTTAACTCGTGCGATATGGTTGCAATGAAATTAGTTTTGGCTTCGTCCAACTTATGAAACCTGGTGATGTTTTTTAAAAATATAAAATACCCTATACGCTTTGATTCATCTTCCTGTTTTCTCCATAAATGTGCATCTTCGGGGGCGTATATCTCAAACAGCTCTCTTATAAAATAACTTTCCTTACCGTCAAGGTATAATTTCAAGTCATCAAAATGTTCAAATTCATTAATCAATTTAAAAAAGAGGTCGTTATCTGCGGCGGCCTGTTGCGCCGAACTACCGATAATATCCTTTTCATCTATGCCTAATAGCTTAACAGCTATTGGGTTAACGAATGTAACTATCCCGTTTTCATCAAAGCCGATAATAGCGTCTGTTACATTTCTTACAATCGTTTCAACCCGAAGTTTTTCATGCGTTATTTTTACCTGGTTATTATTCTCGTAAACAAAAAGTTTTGCTGCCATTTGGTTAAAAGCTTCAGCCAGGTCCCAAAATTCATTCTTATAGGTGAATGAGAGGCGCTTATCGTAGTTTTTGTTTGCAATTTCTTTAATTCCTTCAGTAAGATCGTTAATAGGTCTGATAACGTAGTTGGGAAATATGAGCAGGAAGAGAAACGCAATTATTAAACAAATTGAACTGATAAAAACCACAATTAATATAGCCAGGTTGGCCTTATTTTCCGCCATTTTGTTTTTGTTCTCCATGGCGTTAATATTAACCTCCATGATGCCATACGAGGATTTTTGCATTTTAATCCGTAATGCTGCAGCCAGAGCAGGGTTACTTAAAGACTCCCGAAAACGCCTGAAGTCGGCATAAAGAGAATCTGCAAGTGCCTTTTCTCCAATTTCTGTTATGTCTGCCTCTTCCCGCTTTATATTGTATTCAATTGTTGCAAGCTCATCGTTATTCGGAAGGCCGGGACGATCGAGTACTTTGTTGATGTTTTTTGTGAATACGACTGAAGTTTCATTATTCCTTAGAATTGCTTTTGAATTTTCCGAGAGCCTGTATATATAATACGCGGCCAGCCCCGAACTTAATAAGGAGATCAGAAAAAGGAAACCAATACCGGCCCTTAAATTATTTTTAATGGTCATGCAGTTTATAAGTTGAAAATATCTGTTTCATAGGTAAAGGATTGATTTGAATGCCCATAAATGGGTATTCCGCAATGCACAAATTGAGGTTGTTTAATGCAAGTAATATGCCATGGCTGTAGCGGCTCTTGTTTTTCTAGTTAATTATTTGATAATCAATATGTTAAAATAATGCTGCTGTTTTTTTTGTGTATGCTGGATTACCAATTCGGAATACCGCATATTCAATTTGACAGGGTTTTTAAAAACAAGATTAAAATATTATAATTCAAGGTGTGCTCCTTTGCCATTTTGATAAAAAACCATATCAAAATGATGTTATTTTACTAAAGTGTAAAACTCAAAAATTGAACAATAGTCCTGAATTACAAACCTAAACGCACAATTTATAAATCAGGCACATTTTTGGCATGGGTAGTTTCATCACTTTGTTGTATATGTTTAAAATTTAAACAATGAATAAATAAATACCCCAATAAAATGCTGTCTACGATATTAATAATTGAGGATGAAAACAAATTCGGCGGGCTCTTGTCAAGAATAATAGAAGCTGAAGGATATAATGTTTTACAAGCCCAATCTGCCAGGTCTGGTTTAAAATTGCTGGAAAATGAAAATGTAAAGGTAGTGATCAGCGACGTTAAATTGCCGGATGCCAATGGTGTGGAGT
>Ga0206865_1118_pt2 | contig 15512 bp, 13 predicted proteins | sample Alteio_BWOrgCont_39_FD_152628 | JGI IMG/M metagenome (GOLD analysis project Ga0206865, IMG submission 152628) | Enriched cells from forest soil in Barre Woods Harvard Forest LTER site, Petersham, Massachusetts, United States -... | ecosystem: Environmental > Terrestrial > Soil > Temperate forest >...
GTCAGAGGGCGTGGCCTTTGCTCCCAGCGCGAAGTTCAGCTACGACTTCAACAAATACATCTCCGGCGGGCTTGAATACTATGCCGACTATGGAAATCTGCGTGATCTCTACACCTTTCACAACCAGCAACAGCAGTTCTTTCCGGCGATCGATCTTAATGTTTCTCCCAACTGGGAGATCAACTTCGGCGTGGGTGTGGGAGTAACCGCTGCTACCGATCACCTGATCGTGAAGGGAATTGTGGGGCGAAGATTTGACTGGACGCATCATCGCGCGGGCAGCTCAGAGAGCACACAATGACGGTGAACTCGCGCGTCAGCAGACGTGAGTTTCTCGCGCGGGCGGGGATCGCTGGCCTGTCTATGAGTTCGGCCGCAAGAGTGTTGGCCCAGGCGAAGCCAGATGCGGATTTCCGGCTGGAGATTGCGCCTCTTAGGCTTGAAATCGCTCCCGGTAAGTTGATTCATACCGTGGCCTACAACGGTCGGGTGCCGGGGCCGCTGATTCGCTGGCCTGAGGGCAAGCCGGTCACGATTGACGTCACAAACAAGAACGACATTCCGGAGATTGTGCACTGGCACGGACTGTGGATTCCGTCTCTCCAGGATGGAGCGATGGAGGAAGGGTCGCCGATGATCGCGCCGGGCGCGCAGTTGCGGTATAGCTTTACGCCGAGACCGGCGGGCCTGCGCTGGTATCACACACATACCTATGCGGGGCATGACTTCAAGCGCGGAACCTATACGGGGCAGTTCGGATGCTTCTACATCGAGCCGCAGAATGAGCCGGGGGCATTCGATCAGGAGATTTTTCTCACGCTGCATGACTGGAACGCGCACATGGGTGGGTCGGCCGACGCCTCGATGGATGCGGTGTACGAATACGCGACGATTGGCGATCGGATGCTGGGACATGGTGACCCGATTCGCGTGCGTGAAGGGCAGCGGACGCTGTTTCGCGTGCTGAACGCGAGCGCCACGATGACACACTGGCTTGCGCTCGCCGGCCACGATATGACGGTTGTAGCGATGGATGGAAACCCTGTTCCGGTGCAGCGTCGCGTGAAGGCTGTACGGCTGGCTCCGGCGGAGCGCATCGACGTGCTCGTCGAGATGAACCAGCCGGGCGTGTGGGTGCTGGGCGAAACGCGTGCGGAGATCCGCAGGGCGGGCATGGGTGTTGTCGTGGAATATGCGGACCAGCAAGGCGAGCCAAAGTGGATCGATCCTCCAGAGACGATCTGGGAGTACCGGCAATTCGCAAAACAAGAGGCGACGACGAGTGAACCCGATGTGGGCATCCCTCTGGTTTTCACCTCGAAGTTTCGCGGGCACGGAGACTTTGATTATTGGATGATCAATGGGAAGTCTTTCCCGAAGACGGACTCGATCACGCTCGACGAAGGAAAGCGCTACCGGCTTGTGATGCAGAACAAGAGCACCGACGATCATCCCATTCATCTCCACCGGCACACATTCGAAGTGACCAGCCTGGAAGGCAAGCCCATGTCGGGCCTGCGCAAAGACGTTGTAATGGTGAAGGGAAACACCACGGCTGAAGTCGATTTCACGGCTTCGAATCCTGGACCGACGCTTTTTCACTGCCATCAGCAGAGCCACATGGACTTTGGCTTCATGATGTTATTTCGATATAGATAGGACATGTACCCGAAGATTGAGATCTGCTCAACCGACCGCGTCTTTGTTCTGACCGGTGCCGGCGTAAGCGCGGAGAGCGGCCTGCCGACCTTTCGCGACAACGGCGGATTGTGGAACGGCTACCGCATTGAAGAGGTAGCCACGCCCGAGGCATGGGAAGAAGATGCCGGGCGCGTGTGGTGCTTCTACGCGATGCGGCGACGCGATGCGCTGCAGTGCCAGCCTAATCCGGCGCACATCGCACTGGCTGACCTGGAGCGCGAACTTGGAGAGAGATTCTTTCTGTGCACGCAAAATGTCGATCCGCTGCACGAACGCGCCGGATCGACGCGCCTGATTCACATGCATGGCGAGCTCTTTCGGTCGCGCTGCGAGGACGATTGCGGCCGCGCCGACTTCCGTGATGAAGGCATTTACGAAATCGAGGCGGATATCCCGCGCTGCGCCTGCGGAGCGCGGATCCGGCCGCACATCGTCTGGTTCGGGGAGATTCCGCTGGAGATGGACCGCATCTTCGAAGAACTTGACCAGTGCACCATGCTGATGGTCGTCGGCTCGTCGGGCACCGTGCATCCTGCCGCGAGTTTCGTACAGCAGGCGCGAAGGAGCGGAGCACGGACGGTGTACGTGGGCCCCGAGCGGCCATCAAATGCGGGAATGTTCACCGACGTTGTTCTCGGGAAAGCGGGCGAAGTTCTGCCCTCTCTGTTTAGAGTCTCGAAATCGTCGTGACCCGTTTGCCAAAGGCCGATCTTCACAGATAAGTTAGAGGGTCCTGCCTGCGCAGGACGGCGAAGGAGTGAAGGGTGGAGCTGCGTTACCAGTCTGGATTTGCCAATGAATTTGCCACAGAAGCCGTTGCGGGCGCATTACCGCACGGCCAAAATGCGCCGCAAGAGGCGCCTCTCGGGCTCTATACAGAGCAGTTCAGCGGAACGCCCTTTACGGCGCCGCGAGCAACAAACCGCCGTACATGGACCTACCGGATTCGCCCTTCGGTCACGCACAAGCCTTTTGAAGCGAGCGACGGAACAGGAAAGCTGATTCGCAGCGGACCGTTCACCGAAGTTCCCACTCCTCCAAATCAGTTGCGCTGGAACCCGGTTCCGATGCCGACGGAGAAGACGGACTTTGTCGACGGCATCGTCACCATGGGGGGCAATGGAGATCCGGCCTTCCAGACTGGCCTGGCCATTCATGTGTATGGGGCCAATGCGTCGATGGAAGACCGCTTCTTTTACAACGCTGACGGCGAGATGCTGATCGTTCCGCAGGAAGGCGCTCTGAGGTTTCACACCGAGCTGGGAATTATCGGAGTTGCGCCGGGCGAGATCTGCGTCGTTCCGCGAGGCGTAAAGTTTCGCGTGGTCCTCGAGAGCCAAGCGGCACGCGGGTACATCTGCGAAAACTATGGATTGACGTTCCGCCTGCCCGACCTTGGCCCGATTGGAGCGAACGGCCTGGCCAATTCGCGTGACTTTCTTACGCCGGTGGCCGCTTTCGAAGATCGCGAGGGCACTTTCCAGATTGTCAGCAAGTTTCTCGGCCGGTTCTGGGTGGCAGAGGTCGATCACTCACCGCTTGATGTCGTTGCGTGGCACGGAAACTATGCGCCCTACAAATACGACCTGAAGACCTTCAACTGCATCAACACGGTCAGCTTCGATCATCCGGACCCTTCGATTTATACAGTTTTGACAGCTCCGACTGTAAGTCCGGGAACGGCCAATGTAGACTTTGCCATCTTTCCACCGCGGTGGATGGTAGCCGAGCACACCTTTCGTCCGCCGTGGTTTCACCGCAACATGATGAATGAATTTATGGGGCTTATTTTCGGCCAGTACGATGCGAAAGCCGAAGGGTTTGTTCCCGGCGGTGCGAGCCTGCACAACTGCATGGCCGGTCATGGGCCCGATGCGGAAACCTGGGAGCGGGCCAGCGCGGCGGAGTTGAAACCGCAGTATCTGGGCAACACGCTGGCCTTCATGTTTGAAACGCAGCTGGTGGTGCGGCCTACGAAGTTTGCGCTGGAAACGAAGATTCTCCAGCATGAGTACTACGAATGCTGGCAGGGCCTGAAGAAGCATTTCCATGGATCGTAAGCAGGGATCGCAAGAATGAGTGCTATTCGCTCACTGATGGCCGGAATGATCGACTATGCGGGCTTGTTTCCGCCCGCCGCTCTCGACATGAAAGCGGTGGTCAGCAATTACTCCGAGTATGCATCGGGGCAGGAAAGCTGGGCTCTGGGCAGGCTGATTGTGCCGGCTGGGGGACTGTCCGAATTTACGGATGTCTTTAATGAAGTGTGCTGTGACGAGCGTGAGCGTGCATGGTTGTTGAGCGTAATTGGCTCGGATGATCCGGTCGAAAACGCGGCGCGGATCGATTCCTTCACACAGGGCGCGGTGCTCATCGATGCGATCGAACTGAAGTCTTCGGATCCCGGGAGCGCGAAGCGGCTGCTTACGGGCCTCCCCGATGGCCTGATCGCATACGTCGAGTTCCCTCCCGAGAGAGCAAGCGAGATCCTGCCGGTGCTCGCGCAATTTGGAGCCCTGGCAAAGATTCGAATGGGTGGCTTGACTCCGGATGCGATTCCCGATCCGGTAACGGTCGCGCGGTTTCTCATTGCATGCGCTGATTCTCAAATCCCCTTCAAGGCGACCGCTGGGCTGCATCATGCGGTGCGTGGCGAATACGACCTGAACGATGACTCTGATAGTCCGCCGCTGATGATGTACGGATTTATGAATGTATTTCTTGCTGCAGCCCTCGCTTGGTTGGGGAAAGAGGAAGATGCGATCGTCGCGACCCTTGAGCAGGAATCAGCGATGGTCTTTCGCGTGAGCGAAGACGGTGTTCGCTGGCAGGGGAATGCAGTGACAACCAGTCAGATCGGCATGATGCGGCGCGATTTCGGGATTTCCTTCGGCTCCTGCTCGTTTCTGGAACCAATCGAGGAGTTGAAAGCTCTGGGATGGCTGTGAAGCTGAGTTGGGTTGAAAGCGCGAACGATCCGCAGACGGATTTTCCGCTCGGGAATCTCCCTTTCGGAGTCTTTCGTCGTTCCGACGGGCTGGCGCGCCTGGGCGTCGCCATCGGCGATCAGATTCTGGATCTCCAAGCTACCGTTGCGTCCGGATTGCTCGCCCAAACCGACGTGGAAATTTCCCGCTGCTGCGAAACAGATTCACTCAATGCGTTGATGGCGCTTGGCCGAGAGGCTGTGTCCAAACTTCGCACGCACCTGATGGACTTGCTTTCGGATCGCGGTGCGCGTGCTCGCGTTGAGCCCGCACTTGCTCCGCAGGCAGGCGCTGAGATGCTGCTGCCGGCGCAGATCGGCGATTACACCGACTTTTATGCCTCTGTCTATCACGCGACCAATGTGGGCAGGCTGTTCCGTCCGGACAATCCGCTCTTACCCAATTACAAGCATGTCCCGATCGGCTATCACGGCCGCGCCTCGTCGATTGTCGTCAGTGGGGCGGATATCCGGCGCCCGTGCGGACAGACGAAACCTGCGGATGCGGAAGTTCCCTCGTTCGGTCCCACCCGCTCGCTCGACTACGAGCTGGAGGTCGGTTTTTTTGTGGGGAAGGGCAACGCACGGGGCGAGGCCATTCCGATCGCCGAGGCCGAATCGCATATCTTCGGCTTGTGCCTGCTGAATGACTGGTCGGCGCGAGACATTCAAGCATGGGAGTACCAGCCGCTGGGGCCGTTTCTGGCTAAGAACTTCGCCACGACCATCTCGCCCTGGGTGGTCACGATGGATGCGTTGGAACCGTTTCGCGTACCGGCGTTCGCGCGCGCAGAAGGCGATCCCGAGCCTTTGCCCTATCTCACCGCGACTGAAGATCGAGCCCGCGGAGGGATCGACCTGAAGGTCGAAGCCTGGCTGAGGACCGCAAGGATGCGGGCCGAGAATGCGCCTCCGGTGAAGTTGAGTCAGGGCAATCTCCGCGATTTGTACTGGACACTGGCACAAATGCTTACGCATCACGCCAGCAACGGCTGCAATCTGCAATCGGGTGATCTGCTGGCCAGCGGGACAGTGTCGGGAGCCACGCGCGATTCGCTGGGCTGCCTGCTGGAGATCACGCGCCGCGGGGCTGAGCCGTTGCAGCTTGCAAACGGAGAGACGCGTAAGTTCCTCGAAGACGGCGACGAGGTTATTCTGCGCGGATACTGCCAGCGCGAAGGCCACCCACGCATCGGGTTCGGCGAATGCCGCGGCATTGTGCTCCCCGCCCACCCCTGCTAGGTACCTACTTCGCGCGCTCAAACTCGACGTAGTTGCGGCCGAAGTACAGCCGATATTTTCCTGGAGCCTCTCCTTCAGTTACCTGCAGCGGAGTAGGCCGGCGAAACTTGGCATCGCTGACTGCATCGGTCGTAAAGAGATCGTGTGCACCGATATCGAGCACCAGGAATTGCGCCCCGCTGGCGTCCTTGATGATTCCTGTTCCGTAGGCTCCGGGAGCCAAAGCATGTCCGCCGATGGTGATCGGGACCTCCGTGATGAAGTACGCCTGGTACTTCTCCTGGATGCCGGTCGAGTAGCCGGAATTGTCGACCAGCGTCGCGAAGGTGAAGAATCCGTCCGCATAGTGGACACCACCCGAGTTGCGGCCCTGCGTCGTGGCTGACTGTCCACGGAAGAACACGGAGCCGGGCAGAATCTTCGCCAGGTCCGCCGGATGCAGGACTGTGTCTGCGTGATCAGCCGCGGTCTGTGCGATCGCCAGCGGCGCAGCGGCGAGAAGGGAGAGAGTCAATAATAGAAGTGAAGCGCGGAGACGCGAGACAGCTTTCATCCGTTGGGAATCCTTTTTGAGTGTGCCGCAAGTATAAATCGCCCGAGAATCGGTATGCAGCGGCTGCGCGACGGAACTGAGGTACGATGCGAACGCCGAAAAAAGAAGGCGGCCCGTATCGCAAACGAAATGGCCGCCGCGTTCAAGCAAAGCTATCTTCGGAATGAATGCTTCAAACGTTAAGGTTATTAGCCGCGGCCACCCGGCCGTACCAGTAGCCGGAGTCCTTGATGGTGCGTTTCTGGTCACGGAAGTCAACGTACACCAGACCGAATCGTTGGCTGTATCCTTCGGCCCATTCGTAGTTATCAAGCAGGCTCCATGCATGGTAGCCGCGAACGTCCGCGCCGTCCTTGATTGCACGAGCGAGCTCCGCCAGATGTCCCTGGTAGAACTCTATCCGCCGCGGATCAGGAGCTTTTGACGGATTTTCCGGCAGCGGACCTTCGGAGTAGGCACATCCGTTCTCGGTGATTTCGATGATGGGGCGGTTGTACTCCTTCGAAATGCGCGTAACGATGTCGTAAAGGCCCCACGGCCACACTTCCCAACCGTTGTAAGTGATCGGGCCTTCCGCCGGCATCACGTCGTTGTACTGGGTATAGGGAACCCACGGCGCCGTGGAGATGATATGCCGGTTGTAATAGTTAATGCCGACCCAGTCGAGCGGCGCCTGCATGATCTTGCCGTCGCCTTGCTGCACACCCATGATCTCGTATGGCGGGTCTCCGACAAAGGCTTTGGGATATTCGCCATGAATCGCCGTGTACAGGAAGAAGACGTTATTGATGGCGTGGTATCGTTCGGCCGCGGCGCGATCGGCTTCGCTGTCACTCGCGGGAGTGCCCGGCGACATGCTGAAGGCGCTGCCGAGTTTTGACTTCGGCGCTGTCGCCTTCATCGCGCGAAAGGCCTCGCCCTGCGCGAGGTTCACGGTGTGCGCAGCCTTCAGAAAGAGCTTGGGATCTTTCTTTCCTGGCGCGTGTATGCCGCTCCCGTATCCGAGGTAGGTGAAGACCCAGGGCTCGTTGAAAATGGCCCAGGTGTTGACGCGGTCTCCCAACGCTTTCGACACGATCCCTGCGTAGTCTGCGAAATGCTTGTAGGTGTCGCGATTCGTCCACCCGCCCTGGTCTTCGAGAGTCTGTGGAAGATCCCAGTGGAAGACGGTACACATCGGCCGGATGCCGGCCTCGAGCAGCGCGTCGACGTAGCGGCTGTAAAAGTCGAGCCCTTTCTGATTTACCGTTCCGGTGCCGATGGGCTGAATGCGCGGCCACCCGATCGAGAAGCGTGCGCTCTTGAGGTTGAGCTGCTTCATGACCGCGATGTCCTCTTTGTAGCGATGGTAGGAGTCGCAGGCGACGTCTCCCGTATCGCTGCCCTTTACTTTGCCGACGGTGTGAGCGAAGGTGTCCCAGATGGACGGCCCCTTGCCGTCTTCCTGCCACGCACCCTCTACCTGATAGGAAGCGGTCGCCGATCCCCACATAAAGTTGGCCGGAAAGCGGGCTCCGCTCACATCGATGGCCGGCGGCGAAACGGCGCTTCCCGAGACGATTGAAGAAGGAAGGGCACGGGCATATCTGGAGAAGGCTGCGCTGCCCGCCAGGGCAAGCGAGTTGGCGAGGAACTGTCGGCGGTCGATCAAGTGATGCTGCTCCTTTCAAGCGGAAGTCACATCCTAGCATCCGCGCTGGAGAGCAGTAAAACTGTTTACTTCAGGGTAAAACCACACCCGGCGCGGTGCGCACAACGGGGAGAACGCGATCAGTCAAGGCGAGGAGGAGGGCGCCTGTCATTGCTGCGAGGGGAACGACGAAGGCGCCGCGCAACGAGCCCAGGTGTGCAGAATACAGGCCGGTCACCCATGGCAGCACCGCCCCACCCGATCCGCAGATGGCGAAGATCCAGCCTACGTGCCGGGAGTAACCGATGCGGGCAAGCAGCCGCGCCACCGTCAGCGGAAAGATTGGCGCACAACCAAGTCCGGCAAGAGAAACAGCCGCAAGACTGACGGACGCGCCCTGGGGAAATACCAGGATGGACACGCCAACGAGCGCCGCGAGCAATCCCGCCATCAATATGGCGAATTCCGAGACGCGCCCTGACAGCGCAGGAATCACCGCGCGGCCAAGGACGATAGAAACCCAGAAGGCGGAGACGTAAAGACTCGACCTCTCGGGACTGAGAAAGTCAAAGCGATGAATATACGTTGCGATCCAACCGGAAATACAAGTCTCGGCGCCGACATAGAGGAACAGGAGCAGGCTGAACAGAATGAAGACGGGCGGCCTCAGTCTTCCGGCCGAATTGGGCATGCTCTTCCGGTCCGGCTCGGCTGCTCTCCGGCGCCCAAGGAACAGCGTGAGAGCGGCAAAGACCGCCAGCGCACTGAACGAGAGTCCGAGGAGCAGCAGCCACAGGGTTCCCGGGCCGACCGCAGCGGAAACAAAGGGAGGACAGGAGACAGCTCCGATTCCCCAGAAGAGATTCACGCGGGTCAACATTGCGCCTCTCTGCTCAGGCCGCTCCGTGCCAAAGGTGAGATTCGTCGCGGTTGTCGCCGACCCCAGCCCCACGCCCACCAATGCGAATGCCAGCATGATCACTGCGTAGTTTCCGAGGGCGAGGGTTGCAAGACCTGCTGCAACGGAGGCGTATCCGAAGAGAAGAGAGCCACGCCGAAAGTGCGAGGCGAGAATAGCGCCCAGCGTCGAACCGGTGAATTGGGTCGCGAAGAGCGATCCAGCCTGAAAGTCGGTCAACGACCAATGCGTGCTGAGCACCGGCAGAATCGGACCTAGCAGAACGGTCGCCATGCCCGCGATCACAAAGCCTGCGTAGAGAGGGGCAGACGGCAACGACTCAAGGCGAATTGCGGCTATGCGGGAGGGCATGGAGCAGCCTTCAGCCGTGACGGGGCACGCGCTTCGGATTTGGCGGCATCGTCGATTCGCGGATAATCAGCTCGGGAACGATCGCTATGTGGCCAGGGTCGTCCTTGGGATTGCGAAGCCGCTGTAACAGGAGGCGCGCCGCCGTCGTCCCCATGCTTCGCAGGGGCTGGCGAATCGTCGTGAGACTGGGGTTGTGGTAAGCCGCTCCCTGAATGTCATCGAATCCAACGACAGACACGTCCTCGGGCACGCGCAGATTCTGGTCGCGAAAGGCACGGATCGCTCCGATCGCAGCGATGTCGTTGAAGGAGACGAGCGCCGTGAAGGGCCGCTTCTGAGTGAGCAGGTGGCGCGCCACCGGATAGCCCAGCTCCGGCGAGGAGATATTCAGCTCCAGCCTGACCACGAGTTCCGGCGGAACTTCGATGCCCAGTTCGCGAGCTACCGCCATAAAGCACTTCCAGCGATCGTCCGAGTCGGAACTGAAAGTCTGGCCGCGCATAAACGCGATGTGGCGATGCCCGAGCTGATAGAGATGTCGCATCGCAAGCTCGGCCGCGCGACGATGGTCGAGCGCGATGTTGGTGACACCCTCCACTTGGCGATGTCCGGCCACAGCCACCACAGGAATCGGCAGGCTGTGCTGCAGCGCTGTGTCGATGGCGATGAAGCCCTCGACGGAGCGATCCATCAGCAGCCTCGGGTATTCCTCGATCAGATCGGCTTTCCGGCGGTGGCTGGCTGCGAGGTAGAAGTATCCCTCTTCCATCAGGACCTCTTCGATGCCGTCCATGACCAGCACCGAGTAGCCGTCGCTCAGCTCCGGCACGAGCACGCCGACGGAGAAGCTCTGCTTGCGGCGTAGTGACCGTGCATAAAAGCTGGGGCGGTAGTCAAACTTCTGAGCAGCCGCCAGAACACGCTCCCGGGTTTCCTGCGGAATCGAACGTACCCCGGGCGCATTATTCAGGACGAGAGAGATGGTGGCTGGCGACAGATCCAGGTAGTCACCGAGCACCCTCAGACTGATAGGGCGGCCATGAAGAAAAGCGCTCTTGTCGGCGGATGGTTCGACTTTCGATGGAGCGCCGCTGGTGGTCGCCGGCTTACGTTTGGGCATATGTGATTTTGTATCGGGTGACTCATTGCTTAGGCAAATGGATTTCCGCTCAGGTCCGAACAGTTATTTCTGATAGAAGCACGGTAAAAACTACCAGCTCTCTCCCATTTTCGCAGTATAAAGCCACGTGTTTTCAATAGATCGCTTTGGCATCGCGGTTGCATGTCAAATAAATGCACGAGGGAGAGAAAGTGATGGATGACCGAGTGAAAGGCATCCTGCAGATGCCGAAAAACGGGGGCATAGGAGAAATGCGGAAGCCACTGGTGGCAATTGAAAATTGGGCGGTCGTTGATAGCGTTCTTGCCCCCGGCTTTCAGGAGTTGCGGCCGGGGAAACATCTGATGGGCAACGTGCTTGGGCACGCGAGTCTTCGCAAGACGAAGTTCATCTACACGTCGCGCATCGTTAACGTGTACGGCGGAGTAGTGGAAACACTCAATACGCTGTATCAGCTGGGCGAGCCCAGCGACGAGTATAAGAGCTGGGAACGCGAGCGCAACTCTGCGGCCGCATAAACCTCACATCACAAAACACGATCAGGGCGCAGGCATCAGCTTGCGCCCTTGTTTTTTTGCCCGCGAACAACCGCGGACGTCCGATCCTTCTTGTGTCCGTAAACGGACATCCTACTCCGCAAATGATCAGCGAACGCCGGGCGCTGACCTCCGAAACATTCGATAATTAGCTGAAATAATTGAGGTTACCGATAGACCCGAAATGGCGGCTAGCGTGCAATTAGCTGTTTGCAATGGATATTTCCCGCCCCGACATTAAGAAGAAAAAGCTTCGCCGCAATCTCATTTGGGCCGCCATGGCATTGGTGGCTGTTGCGGCGGCTGCAGTTGGCGTCTATCGCCTGAAGCCGGCTGCTCCGACGGTAGATGCAAGCACCATCTGGCCCGACACAGTGAAGCGTGGACCTATGGTGCGACAGGTGCGTGGACTCGGCACGCTTGTTCCCCGCGAAGACAGCATAGAACTTATCCCCACGCAGACGGACGCGACTGTGGTTCGCATCCGCGTACTGCCTGGCACGATGGTTACGCCCGACACCATTCTGATGGACCTGGCCGACCCCCAACTTCAGCAGGAGCTGCTCAATGCGCAGCTGGCACTAAAGGGCGCGGAAGCCGACTATAAGAGCCTTCAGGCCACTCTGCAAAGCACCCTGATGGACAAGAAGACCGCCGCGGCCGAGGTCAACGCCAACTATACGCAGGATGCACTGCAGGCCCAGACGGACAAGCAGCTCTACGATTTGGGAGTGATCTCCGGCCTTGCCTATAACAAGTCAAAAAATACCGCCGACCAGTTGACTACACAGCACCAGCTCAGCCAGCAGCAGCTCGATGTGAACCAGAAGGCCATCGAGGTCCAGCTTGCCTCCGCGCAGGCCAAGATCGACCAGGCCAAGGCTCAACTCGCTCTCTACCAGAAGCAGGCGGATGCCCTTCAAATCCGGGCCGGCATCTCTGGTGCGCTCGCGCCGCTTGCCCTTCCGGTGCAGGTGGGCCAGCACGTAACCGCTGGAACCTCGGTCGCCGAGGTCATCCAGATGGATAAGCTCAAGGCCGCCTTGCAGATCGCCGAAACGCAGGCGCACGACATCCTGATCGGCCAGCCCGCCGAAATCGACACCCACAACGGCATCGTTCCAGGGCATGTTACCCGAATTGATCCCGCCGTAGTGAACGGAACGCGCACCGTTGACGTAGCACTGGATGGGCCGCTTCCCCCGGGCGCGGTTCCGCAGTTAAGCGTGGATGGAACCATCGACTTGCAGCGGCTGTCGGATGTCCTCTATGTCGGCCGTCCGGCGTTCGGCAACGAAAACAGCACCATCACCCTGTTCAAGATTGATCCGGCCGGCAAGACCGCGACCCGGGTACAGGTGAAGGTCGGCAGGGCATCGGTTACGCAGATTCAGGTGCTCGACGGTTTGAAAGAGGGCGACCGCGTCATCCTCTCCGACATGTCGAGATACGACAACACAGACAAGGTTCGCCTCGAGTAGGCTCGAGCAGAAGAAAATTCAAGGAGCGCGAAGCAATGGAAACCAGACAGGCGTTGATTGAGATCGAAGGTCTCACGAAGGTCTTTTACACGGATGAAATCGAGACGCATGCGCTTTCCGGCATTCATCTAACGATTTCCAAGGGCGAATACGTCGCGATGTCGGGCCCTTCAGGCTGCGGCAAATCCACGCTGCTCTCGATCATTGGTCTGCTCGACACGCCAACGAACGGCAAATATCTGCTCAACGGTCACGCCGTTGAGAACCTGAATTTCGCGCAGCGGTCACGCATTCGAAACCAGGAGATAGGCTTCATCTTCCAGAGCTTCAACCTCATCGGCGACCTCACGGTCTACGAGAACGTCGAGCTGCCCCTCACCTACCGGACCGGCATGTCGTCGACCGAGCGCAAGCGGCGGGTACAGGAATCGCTGGAGCGCGTCAGTATGGCGCACCGCATGAAGCACTATCCTTCGCAGCTCTCCGGCGGTCAGCAGCAGCGTGTGGCTGTGGCCCGGGCTCTTGCTGGATCGCCCTCCATCCTGCTGGCCGACGAACCTACCGGAAACCTCGACTCGCGCAATGGCGAGGCAGTCATGGAGCTGCTCCAGAACCTGCACCGCGACGGCGCGACGATCTGCATGGTGACGCACGATCCTCGTTTTGCGCGGCACGCCGAGCGCAATATCCATCTCTTCGACGGCAAAGTGGTCGCAGAGGGAGACGCCATCGAGCCGGTACTGGAAGCGCGGTAGGCCGTCCAGGCAATTGCGGGATCCGCCCGCCACGAACCGGGAAAGTGCATTTACCCGGAAGCGCGGTCGCGCCTTCAGGCGATGCCGCGCCACGCCGGGCCCAAGAAGGATTGGCATGATTCAACTAAGGAACGTCGAACGCAGCTACAAGACGGGTGCGGGGCAAACTTGGGTGTTGCGGCGCATCACGCTGGACATCCGCGAAGGCGAGTTCCTGACCATCATGGGGCCCTCCGGGGCAGGGAAGTCTTCGCTTCTGAATGTGCTGGCTCTCCTCGATGACCAGTGGCTTGGCGAGTACTGGCTGAAGGACGAGCCCGTGCATTCCATGAATCGCAAGCAGCGGGCAGAGCTCGCCAAGCGAAATGTCGGCATGGTCTTCCAGAGCTATCACCTTCTAGACGATCTCACCGTGCAGGAAAATATCGACCTGCCGCTTTCATACAAGAACATGCCGCGCGCTGAGCGGCAGGGATTGGTGGCCGATACGCTCGACCGCTTCCAGATCGTAGGCAAAAAAGACCTGTATCCGTCACAGCTTTCCGGCGGCCAGCAACAACTCGTCGGCATTGCGCGCGCGGTCATCCACAAGCCAGCGCTGCTGCTGGCAGATGAGCCCACGGGCAATCTGCACTCTAGCCAGGCGAAAGAAATCATGGAGCTCTTCAAGCAGTTGAATGAGCAGGGAACAACGATCGTGCAGGTCACGCACTCCGAGGCCAACGCAGCCTTCGGCAGTCGGATTATCGAAGTTCGAGATGGATGGATGACCCATGACACGGCGAATCCGGAGCTGAACGCGGGGGTGGGGGTATCTTGAGCAGTTTTCGAATTCATGAAAAATTTTGCGCGGCTCTCTTGTCCGTCGCGCTTGGGCCTTACGGCGTTGCCCAGGCGGCGCCGCAGCAAGCTACCTCTCAGCAAGCCTCTCCTGCTCCCGAGGCGCCGGCACCTGCAGACACGCAGCAGCAGCCGGCAAACTCGCCGACGATCGCCCAGCAGGCGCAACAAGCTCAGAAGGTGCAGCCAGTTGCCCCGCAGGCACCGTTTCACGTGGAGCTGCCCCACTCGCGCAATCCGCTGTCGGCGTATAAGGCCAGCACTGTGCCCCCCGTCAATCTCACGAATTCGCCGCGCCTCCAGAATCTTGAGCGCGACGGCAAGCTCTACCTCTCGCTCCGCGACTGCATTGCTCTCGCCCTTGAAAATAATCTCGATATCGCATACTTTCGTTATAATTTCCCGACTGCCGAGGCTGACCTTCTGCGTACCAAGGCCGGAGCCTCCGTGGGCGGCGTCAACACCAATATCGTCCAGGGAACGCAGGGTGGCTTCAGCTCATCCGGAGTAGGCGGTGGCGGTGCAAGCAGTGGAGTCACCGCAGCCGGCGCCGGGGGCCTCGTGACCAATACCCTGGGCAACGGCGCACCCGTCCCGTCCTTCGATCCCTCGCTCTTCATCCAGGGGTTCGTCGACCACACCACCCTGACCCAGATCAACCCCATTCAGAGCGGCGTGCCCATCCTCAAAAACAACACTATCGAATTCGAATCCGGATACTCGCAGGCTTTTTCCACTGGTACTAATTTCACCGTCTCGTCTTTTGGCTTCCGGCAGACCACGAACAGCATCTTCAACGTCCTGAGCCCGCAAATCACCACGGGTTTTAACTTTACGGTCAACCAGCCGCTGCTGCAGGGCTTCGGACTCGCCACCAACCAGCGTTATATTCACATTGCAAAGAAGAATCTGGTGATCACCGATCTCGCCTTCAAGGCTCAGGTGATCGCTACCATTAGCCAGGTCGAAAACATTTATTGGGATCTCGTCAACGCCTACCAGGACGCCCAGATCAAGGAACATTCACTGGCCTACGCCAACGAAACTCTTTCCGACGATCAGAAGCAACTCGAGCTTAAGAACATTCCTGCAATGCAGGTCATGAAGGACGAGTCCGCAGTGGCCTCTTCTGAGGGTGATCTCACGGTGTCCAAAGCGACACTCAGGCTCAACGAACTTCTCATCAAAAACGCGCTGACCAAGACCATCGATGACCCGGCGCTGGCCGAGATGCCGGTCATTCCGCTCGATCTCATGGGTGCACCCGACCCCAACGCGGCTCAGCCTATCGACCAGCTTATCGCTGAAGCCGAAAAAAACCGCCCCGACGTCTCTGAAGATCAAATAGCCATGCAGATCGCGCAGAACAACCTCAAGACCATAAAGAACGAGCTGCTG
>Ga0206865_1207_pt1 | contig 15486 bp, 13 predicted proteins | sample Alteio_BWOrgCont_39_FD_152628 | JGI IMG/M metagenome (GOLD analysis project Ga0206865, IMG submission 152628) | Enriched cells from forest soil in Barre Woods Harvard Forest LTER site, Petersham, Massachusetts, United States -... | ecosystem: Environmental > Terrestrial > Soil > Temperate forest >...
ATCCGCGTCTTCATCAGCCAAAAACATGTGGATGACCCCGTGGCAGCGGCTGCGGCGGAATTCGAACGCATGGGCATGACCCAATTGCCCGAACGCAACGGCGTCTTGATTTTTGTGGCACCGCGCGCGCATAAATTTGCCGTGATTGGCGATACCGCCGTCCATGCCAGGTGCGGCGATGAATTCTGGCGAAAGCTGACTGAAACGATGAGCAGTTATTTTCGCAAATCGGAATTTCACGCGGGTATCGTCCACGGCGTGCAAAAAGCTGGCGAACTTTTGGCCGAACATTTTCCGCGGTAACCTGGGAACAGATGGCTCGCAATTTGCAAGAGCCGCCTGTTGCGCTATTATTCCAGCCATGCAAAAACTGCCGCGCACTTTTTATGATCGCGATACCATCGTGGTCGCGCGCGAACTGCTCGGGAAATATCTTGTCCACGTTTCGAATCGCTTCGAATGCATCGGCCGGATCGTGGAGACCGAGGCATACCTCGGGCCGCATGATTTGGCGGCGCATTCCGCGCGGGGAATGACCCCGCGCAACAAAGTGATGTTCGGCCCGCCGGCCCATGCTTATGTCTATTTCATCTATGGGATGTATTTCTGCATGAATGTGGTGACGGAGCGCGAGGGTCATGCCTCGGCGGTATTATTGCGCGCGCTCGAGCCGGTGGAAAATGTCGACCGCGCCTGCGGTCCGGGATTGTTGTGCCGCGCCATGGAAATCGACCATCGGTTGAATGGACACGATTTGCTAAGCGACAATTTTTTTATCGCGTCGCCGACGGAGGAGGAAGTTTTTAAAACTGTGAAGCGCCCGCGCATCGGCGTGGATTACGCCAGGCACTGGGCCAGAAGGCATCTGCGATTTTACATCGCAGGCAATCCGCACGTGTCGAAGAAATAAAAGGGCGGAGCGCTTGCGCGCTCCGCCGGGAGAAAATCGTTTTAGTAACGATCACGACCACCGCCGCCGCCGCCGCCGCGGGAGTCACGGCGACCGCCGCCGCCAAATCCACGTCCGCCGCCGCCGCCGCCGCCGGTGCGTTCTTCACGTGGGCGGGCGATGTTGACAGTGAGGGCGCGACCGTCCAATTCCTTACCGTTCATGGCTTCAATGGCCTTCTGTGCTTCTTCGGGTGAGCCCATGGTCACGAAACCAAAGCCACGGGGGCGGTTGGTTGCGCGATCTACCATCAGGTTCGTCTCGGTGACCGTACCGTGCGCCGAAAAGGCGTCCTGCAAGTCGTTTTCAGTCGTTTTGAAGGAAAGATTTCCTACAAACAGTTTATTATTCATGCTATATTGTCTCTGGCTTGTCACCAAACTGTTCCCGAACCGCCGGGTTTCAAATCATCACTGAACAGGAGTGTATTCACCTGAAGATTCACCATGATTGGAGCTTGTGGCCTCACAGACGGCCAAAAATATCGCATATTGGCCGCCGGATGGCAATATTTATCTTTTTGGGGCGATATCGCCGGTTTTCAGGGTCAATTTGCGTCAATTCGCATCAAAATGTGTCCTTAAAGAGGTGAAAAACTGGGATTTGACCGTAAATGTGCGCAAGTGGGGGGGAGGGTGGAATTGACACGAAAAGAAAAGAGAAAGTAGAGCCTCATGACTTCGGCTCCTACAAAAAACACTTCAACATACTGCACATGGTTGCAGGAGATCGACAATCGTCATGTTGTCGGGAACAGAAAATCAATATCCTTCTTTAACGAGCCACCAGACACCGACCATGATGGCGATGCTGGTCAGGGTCATGAGCAGCGGGGGGGTGAAGCACGAGACGGCCATCATGGCCAGGCCGCCCACGAACGGGATCAGCATCTTTTGTTTCCAGCCATAGATCATATAACCCGAGGAGACCGTTCCCCAAATGAGATTGGCCCAAATAAAACTTTGGTGTACGGAACTAAGTTGCTTAAGCAGATCCATGCCGCCAATATGCCTTTGCGATTTAACACAGGCAACACTTGGCTTTCACCGAAGGCCATGCTAAATTTCCATATGTCCAACTTCTTCCGCCCGAATCTGGACCGCCACGGACGTATCGCCCGCGGCGTTATCGGGGCGCTTTGTCTCATCGCAGGAATCATTATCGCCGGGGACTATGAATGGTGGGCGGGCCTGATCCTGGTGGTGCCGGGGTTGTTTGCCATTTTCGAGGCCCTCAGCCGATGGTGCCTGCTGCGCGCCTGCGGGATAAAAACCAAACTTTGAGTTTTCCGGCGCGTCTGCGCCTTTCTTTTTTTGGATTCTTTGCTATTTTCTGCGTATGGATTTATTGCCGTTCGGAAAACTCCCTGCCGCCAGGCCGCGAAAATTCGTTCCCCAAAACATTGACCTGGGTGATTGGCCGCAGATCGCGCCATTGTTCGATGAGTTGGAACACCGCGCGTCGCGTGCCAGGTCCACCGCCGAATTGGAGCGCTGGCTGCTCGATTGGAACGAATTGAACGCCGCGCTGGACGAGGAATCCGCCCGCCGTTACATCGCCATGACGTGCCACACGGACAATGCCGACGCGGAAAAAGCCTACCTGCATTTTGTCGAGAACGTCGAGCCGCAACTCAAGCCGCGCCAGTTCGCGCTGGAAAAAATTTATGTGACGCACCCGTTGCGGGAAGAGTTGGTGGAAGCCGGCGACGCGGGGGTAGCCGCGACGCGGTACGAGGTCTTTGACCGCGATGTGAAGAACCACGTGGAATTGTTCCGGCAGGAGAACGTGCCGTTGGAGACCGAAGAAGCAAAGCTCTCGCAGCAATATCAAAAACTCGTGGGCTCGCTCGCGGTGAATTTTCGCGGCGAAGAAAAGACACTCGTGCAGATGGGACGTTACCAGGAGGAACCCGACCGCGTGTTGCGCAAGGAGACGTGGGAGCTGGTCGTCAACCGGCGATTGCAGGAGGCCGACAAATTTGACGATATTTTTGACGAGCAGATCAAATTGCGCGGGCAGATCGCGCAGAACGCGGGGTTTGAGAATTACCGCGATTACATGTTCCAGCGAATGGGGCGGTTCGATTATGCGCCGGAGGATTGCGAGGAATTTCACAACGCGGTGGAAAAGCAGATTGTTCCGATTGTCCGCGAGTTGCAGGCAAAGCGCCGCAAGCAGTTGAACCTGGACAAATTGCATCCCTGGGACCTGGCGGTGGACCCGCTCAACCGTGCGCCGTTGAAGCCGTTCGCGCTGGTCGAAGAAATGGTCTCGCGCACGCAAAAGATTTTCAATTCGCTCGATGGCGAACTGGCCCGCGGCTTCAAGCAGATGGACGACCTGAAACTGCTGGACCTGGCCAATCGCAAGGGCAAAGCGCCGGGCGGTTACCAGTCTACGTTGGCCGAGGCGCGGTTGCCGTTCATTTTCATGAACGCCGTCGGCTTGCAGCGCGACGTGGAAACGATCTTGCACGAGGCGGGGCATGCGTTTCATGCGCTGGCCACGCGCGAGGAGGATTTGTATCCCTACCGCAACGCGCCCATCGAATTTTGCGAGGTTGCCTCCATGAGCATGGAGTTGCTCGGCAACGAATTCATTGAGGAGTTTTACCAGCCGGACGATGCCCACCGCGCGCGGCGCGTGCATCTGGAGGGTGTCGTGGGCGTTTTTCCGTGGATCGCCACAGTGGACGCCTTCCAGCATTGGATCTACACGCACCCCGATCACACGCGCGAAGAGCGCCGCAACGCGTGGCTGGGATTGATGGATTGCTTCGGCGGCGACGTGAACTGGTCGGGCTATGAACCGGCGCGCGCGAACCTGTGGCATCGCCAGTTGCATATCTTCCTTCATCCGTTTTACTACATCGAATACGGCATCGCGCAGCTCGGCGCGTTGCAGGTGTGGGCCAATTCAAAACGGGACAAAGCCAGGGCGCTGAACGAATATAAAAAAGCTTTGGCATTGGGCGGTTCGCGTCCGTTGCCGGAACTCTTTGCGGCGGCGGGATGCAGTTTTGAATTCAGCGAGAAGACGATCAAACCCCTGGCAACGGTGTTGAGGGAAGAGTTGGCGAAACTATAAGGGAAGATGAAAAGCTGGGCCGTTAAGAGTCGGCATAATATAGGGGAGCCCGGGAGGGGTTGACATCGGTCCGCACATCGTCTTCACCTATGGTCCGTTGGATTATCTTGCAACCGAATGGTACTCCGGCCAGAGTGAATCAACCTGCGGGCGTTGTTTTGAGCTTCTGTAATCTGGATGGAGGAAAGTTTCCGACGGCTTCACGCGCAACGGAAACAGGGGCGGCCAATTTCTCTTGAAAATAGATGACAAGCATTGGCAACACATCGGTCCAATGCCGTGCTTCCATGTGGCCGTCGGCGATAATTCCCGCAACCACCAAAGAAACATAAAAAATAACGAGGATAACATTGATTCCCCAATCTGCCCGCGTTTTCCTGGGCAATAAAAAGACGGCAAAGGCCAAGCCGCCGTTCACCCAAAGAATAGTGTTCAAATGGGGGTGGAATTCCCAATCGATGAAACTGGTCACGCTGTCCCAGAGCGCGCCAAAGGCCCGGTGTTCAGCGGTGAAGGTCGTCGGCTGGCCGAGGACAAAGTGCGTGATAAACAATCGCACCGCCAGGCACCCCACAAAAGCCGCCGCAAAATACTGGATCTGCTGCCGGCGCGAAATCGCGGTAAAGAACATCAAGATCGCCACCACTGCCACCGTCTCTTTAAAGATGGTCCCCATGATGATGGCTACAGTCATGGGCCAATACCATTGGCGAGTCCACCACAGGTAAGCCAAAGTAAAAAAGAACATGGCCGGAAAATCCCAGGGCAGAATGTGGACATCATCATAAAAGCTGTTGTAGGTGGTGACTTGTATGGAATAAATGGTTGCGCCAAAAGTCGCCAGAATGGGAAAGATCGGCTCCTTCAGGTAGATGATCAGCAACATCAAAGTGCCAAAAAACCAAACTGCGCTATAAGCACCAAACACATCCTTGTAACTTTCGAGCGAATCAGGTTTAAAATACTTCAATAATTCCGCGGTCAGCCACATGCCTCCGACTCTTGGTTTCCAGGGCAGACGAAGGTGTGCAAAATGATCACTGTGAATGCCGTCCACCATGCCGGTGAAGATGAATGGGGTGATGGTGTTATGTCCGTTGGTGGCGGCCCATTGACGCACCATATAAAAGAAGGCCACGGTAAGTGATATCGCCACGAACAAGGCTATGACAATCACCCGGCAACGCTCTTTAAGAGGAGAATGGCGGGGATTGGCCGAGGGCGCCATTACCGGTTGGTCCGCCTGGCTCTTATTTTTATTTTTCATATCGCTGAGTTGCTGCGTATGTCGCAAGCTGGATTAAAGCCTTTTTAATCAATCTCTTGATCAGTTTGTTGGGGCAAGTCCTTATCATTTTTGATCTGCAATGTCCATAATCGCTTTGGCGGGGTGAGGGACTGCCGAGCCGTCTGCGGGACCAAATCCAATACCGCCTCTACCGTATTGATGCCAGGCTCGGTCGCAACTCGACGCCCGATCCAACCCTCATGAAATTGCCGTGAAGGCGAAAGGATTGCGGGACGAATTGGCCAAACTGTGAGGGAAGAGGGAAAACTGGCGGAGAGAGGGGGATTCGAACCCCCGATACGGCTTTTGACCGTATAACGGTTTAGCAAACCATCGCCTTCAGCCACTCGGCCATCTCTCCGTTAGCTTGAAAATAAAGCGTATTATTGCCTATCGAGCTTGTTTCAGTTCGGTATATGTTGACATAGTGCAACAGTTGTGCAACACTGGTCGTGCATGAACACTGCAACGACGCGCAAACGGCGCCAAGCCCAAGCTTGGCCTAGAAGTGTGCAACCAGGACGGGCAATCGTCAAGGTCTATCGCCGCAAAACGCCCACCGGAAACTTCGCCTTCATGGTAGCCAACTACGCAGATGGCGAACGCCGCCGTTTTGACAGCTACGCAAACGAAGCAGATGCACTATCCGCCGCCGACAAGCTGGCCCGGCGGATTGACTCACGGGATTACGTTGCTGCGAGCATGACCAAAGACCAGGCCATTGAGTACGCGAACGCCGTAGCGCGTTTGAAGCCATTTAACCTCACTGTGGACGCCGCGACTGCAACCGTGGTGGAGGCCGTCAAACTCGTAGGCGATTTGCCAGGCGTGATCGCCGCCGCCCGTTTTTACAAGACGCGGAACAAAACCATTACTCCCGCAAGTGTTTCCGGCGTGGTTGACGAACTGCTGAAAGTCAAAGAATCACGCGGTGCATCCGACCGGTATCTGAAAGATTTGCGCTATCGTCTTGGCCAATTCGCAGGGGCATTTAAAAGCGAGATTGGAAATGTTGAAACCAAGATGGTCCAGGAATGGTTGGACGAATTGAAACTTTCGACGCAGAGTTACATGAACTTCCGCCGTGTCATTTCCCTGCTTTTCGAGTTTGCGGTTGCTCGCGGTTACGCTGTGGACAACGTGATTACAGGCGTTGAAAGCATAAAAATCCGCAACGGTGATGTCGAAATTTTCACGCCCGGTGAAATTGCTGCGCTTCTCACGGCGGCTGATGCGGAATTTTTGCCAAGTCTCACCCTCGGCGCATTTGCCGGCCTGCGCTCCGCTGAAATCGAACGGTTGAACTGGCAAGACGTTGATTTGACAGCCCGACACATCATCGTTGCCGCGAGTGCCGCCAAAACCGCCAGCCGTCGTATTGTGCCGGTTACAGACAACCTCGCTGCGTGGCTTGCGCCCTACACCGGACGGCGGGGCAAAATCTGGCCTGGCAGTTCAATCGGCTTCTATAAGCAGATGCCAGCGACCGCAAAAGCCGCCGGCGTGGCCTGGAAACAAAATGCCCTGCGACACTCCTTTGCGTCCTATCGGCTCGCGCAAACCCAAAATGCGGCGCAAGTCGCGCTGGAATGTGGGAACAGCCCCAAAGTGATTTTCCGGCATTACAACCAACTTGTGAAGCCAGCCGACGCGGTGATATGGTTCAGCATAGCTCCTATGTGTGAGACCTTGCATGTGTTTGCTTCTAATATCATGTAATTATTTTCCGGTACTCCTGGAATCTTTCAAATCCTGTTTTTTCCCCATTGGGGAAACGAGTTTTTGGCTTACCACTACCAGTAAGTGTGATTGAACCCCAATGTGATTTTAACGAGCGGTTCGGGAGTTAAAGAAACAGATGCTGATGATGTTACGAACACGCAAAAGAGCAACGTGCCCCGGAAGCAGGACAACTCAGTTGGACAGATCGGTAGGCTCAGGCAAAGGCATACCTGGTTTTTCCCAAAATTAAAATTTCCGAACCAAATCTCGGACACGAACATTCAAGGCTCTGGCAATTTTCAGGAGAGAATCCACTGTCGGCGATTCTTTGCCCCGCTCGACCCTGCTGATAAAAACAGTTGAAAGATTGGCCCTTTCAGCCAGTGTTTCCTGACTAAACTTTGCCTTTTTCCGTCGGGTACGGATTTCTTTGCCCAATTGAAGGCGATGTTCTTGTTTGGCTGACACCGACGACCATAGGAACAAAAATTACGGGGGGATAACCATGTCGTTAACGACCAGTTTTAGTTTGACGCTCTTTGCAATAATGGGTTACTTTCCAAACAGTGATTTGGTGCGTCGAGTTCGCGCTTTTTCTATTGTGCCGTAATGCACCAAAAGCACATAAAACCATGAAAATTAAAATCGTAATGCTCGCAGGCGTTGCGCTTTCGCTTCTTGCTAACGCCCAAACCAACATCGCCAATACACCGCCCCCACCTGTCAATCCGTTGACCATCCACCTGCCTGACCCACTCGTCACGGGCACCGGGGAAAGCTACCAAGACCCCAAACTGTTGCAGGTCACGGCCAATGAGATAATTATCAGTTATGCTGACCAAGATGGAGTTATGCAGGCGGAAAATATTCAGATTAGTGATTTAGCAACCAACCTTGCAAAAGCAATTCGGCTATAACCCAACTATTGCCGCTGTGGCAGAATCGAATGAAGTTGCACAATCTAAGTTTTTTAAAGTCTCGCCTTTTATGACGGTTCAACAGCGCATTCAATACGAAGCTGATGGAATCGTCGCCCGGCAAAAGATGGCAGCGGACGAAGCAGCGGCAGCAGCGGCAGAAGCCGAAAAAGCAAAGGAAGCAGCAGACAAAGAGCGTATGATTGAAGCCCAGGAGAAACTTGCTGCTGCTGCCCAACAACAGGCGAACAACCCGCCAACGATTGACCAGACAGTCATCGTTCAACAACAGCAACAGCAACAAAGCCCATGAAACCTACGGAAGAAAAACCAATTGCCTGGTATTATCGGTGCCGGAATTTGGGCTACGGTTTGATGTGAGCCGCACTACTGTGTGGAGTTGGCTCAAGCATGGGTTTCAGAAAAAGAAGGGGATGAATGTGTAACATGCCACCATCAATCTTGCGTTGCTTTAATTAAAGCAGAAACTCCATGCATGAGATTCTGAACGCCTACTGTTTGATTTTTTTTGCGGTCTGCTGGAGGTTCAAATGCGTAAAATTTCCAGGAGCACCGAGAGCAATTTGTTTCTGCAAAAAACACGAAGTTAGGGACTTGTTATGAATCGAAATCAAGATTAAAAATTTTCGCAAGGTCTGATCTAATTTTATTTCGATGATCTTCATTGGCACTTTCTGTTAGTGCTTTGCAAATCAATGCGAACGGACTGGATTGTGCGAAAAATCAAAGCGCATGGCCCGGAAGTCAACTCCGTCATTTGACGGATTGTGCGGAGCCGCAGCGTGAGGTAAAAAGTAATCAACACAAACATATTGCTGGCTCCATTTGGCCGATTAATGTAGCGGTGTTTTCACGTCGCGTTTGTTTACATTACGAAGGCGGCGCAGTTTTTGCTTAATGCAAAAAGTCGAATCTGCAAGAGTCAACTATTGCGTTCAAAGAAATCGTAAGTGCAGTGTATTAAAAATTGTGAGAAGACCGTTTTTGTTATTCGTGGCTATCGTTCTGCTGGCACAGGTCGGGCACGCTACAATTTATTATGTCTCCAAGTCTGGCAGCGATTCTAATACTGGAATCACCACAAACCTTTCGTTTTTAACCATTCAGAAGGCTGCCTCGGTCATGAACGCGGGGGATACCTGTTACATTTTTTCGGGGATCTATCGGGAGACCGTCACGCCTGCGCACTCCGGCACTTCCGGTTCACCGATCACCTTTGCCGCTTACCCAGGGGCTACTCCGATCGTCAGTGGCGCGGATGTGCTCAGTCTCTCTTGGAGCGTTTACAGCAACTCCATTTACCAGGCCAGCACGACCACTTCCTTCCGGCAACTTTTCGTGGATGGCGTGATGATGAACGAGGCTCGATGGCCAAATGCCACCGTGAACAACCTGCTATACGCCCCCCGATCCACTCCCAGCGTTTGCACCTTCACTTATTTGACTGACCCTTCACTGCCGAACGTCAACCTGGTGGGCGCCACGCTCCACATATTTCCCGATGAGTATAATAATCCAGGCTACGCCGCCAACACGCGTCAGATCACCGGGTGGAATTCTTCGACAAAGACAATTTCATGGAGTGGTAATATTTTTAACACCAACGCGCAGAACACGTTCTATTATGTCTATGGCTCTCTCTCTCTGCTTGATATTCCGACCGAATGGTATTTGGACGCTACTGGCGAAACACTGTATCTGTGGGCCCCAGATGGTGCCTCGCCGGCCACGCACGTCGTCGAAGTCAAAACCAGAACCAGCGCTTTCACCCTCGACAACCTCTCCTACATTACCGTGAACGGGATATATGTGTTTGCGGCCGGCATTTCCATGGCCGATACCACTGACTGCATAGTGGACAATTGTAATTTGGAATACGTGCAGCACAACACTACTGCTGACTGGCAAGTGAGTGTTCCCATCGCCAACCAGGTCAGCGGCAATGGCAGCATGTGGGAAAACTCATCAATCACCTATAGTTCGCAGGATGGCATCCGGTGCACCGGCCAAAACGAAATAGTGAGCAACTGTGTCATCCAGCAGGTGGATTATTATCCCGGCACCTATTACGCCTGCGTAACAGCCTTCAGTGGCGGCAGCGGCACAAAGATCGTCAACAATACGTTATGGTATAGCGGCCGTTACTGTGTGGGGGATAGCGCCACCAGTGTTGAAATTGGTTATAACGATTTGGGGTGGGGAGAGCTTCTGACAAGCGATGGCGGAGGAACCAGCGCCGTGGCGACCTTGAGCGTGTTTAATCCGTCGCCTTCCTTTACAACGCAACCGGTGAACCAGACCAACGTTGTCGGCCAGACGGCCACGTTCACTGCAGACGCCGTTGGTCTGTCACCGCTATATTATCAATGGCAGGCGGGGGCTGTTGGCAGCGGCGTCTATACCAATCTGATCGCGGGAGGCCAGTTTTCTGCCGTGACGAATTCGATCTTGAACATCAATAATCTGACACTGAGCAATGCTGGAGCTTTTGTGGTGGTGGTGACCAATTCCGCCGGCTCGATTACCAGCGCCGTGGTGACCTTGACTGTGATAACGAATTCCGCGTACCAAATCATGATCACGGCCGACCATCCGGTGGCCTACTGGCCCATGCAAGAAACCGCCGGTCCCACCATCCATGACATTGTTGGCGGCTATAACGGAACGCTGATGACGTCAACGGACGGCACAAGTCTGGGGGCTAATCAACATACTGCTTTCACAACTGCCGGTTCGGGACCGAGCGACGGCGCGACCTATCTGTTGGGAGGGCCAGGTGGCCTGGTAAGTGTGCCGGGAGACACAGCCATCTATTTTACAAACTTGAACACCAGCGTGAACAATTCTCAGATTGTTGTGCCGTATAATACGGCGTTTGACCCTGGGACCAACTTTTCCGCGGAGGCATGGATATATGTTCCCGGCTACCCAATCGGCTATACCGATACAGCCTTTCAAACCCCGCTAGGCTTTGAGGCCCATGGCGGCTCTGCCAATGGCTGGTGGATGGGTGTGGAGACCGACTCGTCCGGGTCTGAAGGAGATGTCCAATTTAATATAGCCTATTACCCTGGTCTTTCATCTCCTCCGGCATCAAGCTCCAGCTTTTCAGGAAGGTGGGTATATGTCGCGGAGATTTATACTGGGTCAAATTCAAACCTGCTCTGTTACACGAACGGAGTCCTGATGACCACCGCCGACCTGAGCGCATATTACGAGAGTGAAGGGATTTACGGGATACACAAGCTACCGTTTGTCATAGGCTCCTATTGCGCAAGTTATAATGGTGGCGGTACGCTCGCTACTGGATACGAGCGGGGCAATTTCTGGCATGGCGGCATCTCGCATGTGGCGATTTATAATTACGCGCTGACGCCCAGCCAGATTTCGAATCACTATCAGGTTGGTTCCACCTCTGCAACTTCTCCAACCATGGCAATTCAATCGTCCGGTTCGAGCGTAACTATAAGTTGGACGTTGGGCTTCCTCCAGCAGGCGGCTGCCCTGGCCGGTCCCTGGGCGTATGTCACAAATGCAGTTTCGCCTTATACGATAGGATCGACGAACCAAGCGCAATTCTTCCGAAGCACGCTTCAGTCGCCATGATCGTTCCAACTGAATGAAAAACAAAAAAATATACTTCAAGGTTTCTGCGATTTTACTGCTTAGTTCCATACTCTGTACCGCGCAGGACGTTTCGAGCACGCAATCACTTGATGACGGCTGGAAACAATTGACGTTGCGGGAAAAGATAGGGCAGACCGTGATCATGAGGAGCGACTCGTTGCTCAAGAAGAACATGACCGACAAAGACCTGGTTGCTTACCTGAAAAAATATCCGGTGGGCGGCGTATTCGAAGGCGGCACGGTTATTTTCGACAGCGGACCGGCGGCAGCCCAAATCGGGGACCGCATTGCGCGATTGCGCAAGGCTTCACCTGTCCCGCTGATCATCTGCGGTGACATGGAATCCGGCGCAGGTGCGAATGTCCGTGGTCTAACCCGAATCACTCATTTATCCGGGGTGGGCGCAACCCGCTCGAAAACGCTTGCCTATGATTTTGGCCGGGCAACTGCGATCGAGGCGCGCTCAATTGGCTACAACTGGTTGTTCACGCCGGTGGCTGACCTCGTGCAGAACCCATTCAATTACCTCGTGGCTGAGCGCAGCATATCGGATGATCCGGGTGTGGCGACTCCGCTCCTGATCAGCATGGTGAATGGTTATCAGGACAACGGAATTGCCGCAACCGCCAAACATTTCCCCGGCGACGGCATTGATTATCGCAATCAGCACGAAACCACGTCCTGCAACGCGCTGACGCAGGCGGCTTGGGATACGAACCATGGGGCCGTGTTTCAAGCGCTTATTGATAATGATGTCATGGCGATCATGGAAGGCCATATCTCCTTGCCCTGTTACCAGAGCGATTCAGAAATTGTGAATGGTCAATTTCTGCCCGCAACGCTGTCATATGATCTGACTACCAAGCTCCTTAAGCAAAAAATGGGCTTCAAGGGGGTCGTCGTTACCGACGCGCTGATCATGGGAGGCTTCATCAAATTTTACGGTGATGACGCCTGCGTGCGCAGCATTCAAGCGGGCACAGATATGTTGCTCTGGCCACCCGAACGATATTTTGACGATATGGAAAAAGCCGTTCAAAGCGGACGCATCCCGATGTCGCGGCTCGACGATGCTGTGCAACGCGTCTGGCGGTTGAAGCAAAGGCTTGGCTTGCTCGATACAAATAATCCGCCAACGCGCCCACTGACTGACGAAGACACGAATTTTATCGCAAAAACAGCGCAAGATATTGCCGAAACAAGCATCACACTTGTTCGAGATCGCAACAAGCTCCTGCCGTTAAACCCATCAGCTATTCATCATGTTGTAATTATTCCCATATCCAACGAAGACGAGCGGGTGAATGGCGCGGCAAAGCACTTGCAGTCGGTACTGGCCCAGCGTGGCATTAACGCCACAATTAAGCGTGGACTCTGGCTGGAGAAGTCGCAGGTTTCACATCGGTGGTGGAATAACTGGTGGTTTCACATTTTTTCTAAACCCCCGGTAAAGACTATGCCGGAGGTGGCGGCGGAAAATGATTTGATCATTTATCTGGTGTGTGAGGTGGGTTTTCAAACTTGGTATGGCGGAAGAGCACAAAATGACACCTGGACTTATGGGATGGCTGGCCGCGAAAAAACCATTGTCGTCTCGCTTGACAACCCATTTCACAGCGACGAATTCGCTTCGGCCGATACCTACATCAATGCTTACGATGCCTCTGATGTGGTAATCAACGCGCTGACACGCGGATTGTTCGGAGAAATCACATTCACCGGAAAAAGTCCCGACAATTTGACAATGTTTCGCAAGTTCGATCTTGATCCACGAGCGGAACAATTGAAATAAGCGCAAAATTATAATCGGCCGAAAAAACCCATGAAAAAGAATCTGACATTCTGCACATTACTGCTAATTACCATCTTCGCACTGGGGGCAAATGCCATGGAGACGGCAACAAATGCCATTGCGCAGGAAACAGCTGCGCATCGTCAACAGCGCATGGAATGGTTTAACGAAGCGCGCTTTGGCATGTTCATCCATTGGGGCTTGTATTCCGTTCCGGCAGGTGAGTGGCAAGGCAAGTCAACCCGCGGTACCGGAGAATGGATCATGGAAAGGGCGCAAATTCCCGTTTCCGAGTATGAGAAGTTCGCGCCGCAATTTAACCCGGTCGAATTTAATGCAAAGGAATGGGTGGCTATGGCCAAAAACGCCGGGATGAAATATATCGTCATCACCGCCAAACATCACGATGGCTTCGCTATGTTCCGGTCTGATCTTTCGGATTGGGGAATAAAATCCACACCATTTCAACGTGACCCGTTAAAGGAACTTGCTGATGAATGTCATAAAGCCGGCATAACGCTCTGCTTCTACTATTCCATCATGGACTGGCATAGTTCGGACTGGCCGGAACGCCGCGCATGGAACGACGTCGCCACCGGTACGCCTGACATGGATCGTTATGTGACCTATATGAAAGGGCAACTCAAAGAATTGCTCACGCGTTACGGACCCATAGGCATTCTTTGGTTTGACGGTGAATGGGAGAAGCCGTGGACAGAGGAACGAGGCGTTGATCTTTACAATTACGTGCGCAGTCTCCAGCCCAATATCATCGTCAACAATCGTGTCGGTACCGCGCGTGCCGGAATGAGTGGGATGAACAAGGGTAAAGGTGTGGGCGATTATGGCACGCCCGAACAGGAAATCCCAGCTAATGGTTTCGGACCGGGTGTTTATTGGGAATCCTGCATGACAATGAACGACACCTGGGGTTATCGAAACGACGATCAGAATTGGAAATCCGCGCAAACACTCGTGCGCAACTTGATTGATTGCGCAAGTAAAGGCGGCAACTTTCTCCTGAATGTTGGGCCCACTTCAGAAGGTGTTTTTCCCGATGCATCCATTGAGCGGCTCAAGGAGATCGGTGATTGGATGAAGGTTAACAGCCAGGCGATCTACGGAACAACAGCAAGTCCGTTCAAACAACAACTCAGCTGCGCCGCCTCGCTCGCCCGGCGTAAAACATCCGGTTTCTTACGTCCACTGTTCTGCCAATATACGTAACTGGGCTTATTATTTGCGTCGTTAGGCTCGAGAGCCGGCGCAAAAGCGGAGAAATCTTACGTTCTCTGCGCGTTCAAACGGCGTAAATTTGCGTTCATACGGACGAGTATAGGCGCAAACTCATCTTTGGTATTCAAGATTTGGGCATGGTTAAATCATCATCGGAACGATAACCGGCTGGAGCGTTTGAAGAAAAATTGTAGCCATGCGGCAGCGAGGAATTTTGGTGTTTTGGCGAGGCTTGAGTGAAGAAGCATGCCCGCAGTGGCCTGTGACCGAGCGAAAACGAAGCCAAAACCCAAAAGAACCGCTGCATGTTCTTCAAACCTCCGCATGGTTACAGTTTTTTTGAAAATGCTCTATGAGCTTAATTCGTCAAATCTGCATGCCATGGACTACGAACCATGGAGCCATACGCTCACCATCGCGTTTCATAACGGTTCGGTTTATGAATATTACCATGTTCCCGGGCACATTTTTAAAGGTTTACTCGAAGCCGATTCTCCCGGCCGATTTCATCACGAAAACATCAAAAACAATTATTCCTATCAACGAATCCTATGACCGCTAATTCTCATCACGGTAAAATCTCGCGTTTACCCTTAATCCTTCGTAACGAACTCAATCGCCGCCTCGAAAATGGTGAATCGGCCAAGCCCGTTCTGGCGTGGCTGAATGCCCTTTCAGAGGTGCAAACCATGCTTGCCAGGGATTTCGATGGCAGCCCGATCAACGCACAAAATTTAAGCAACTGGCGCAAGGGCGGCTATCAGGAGTGGCTCAAACAACAGGAACGGCGGCATCTCGTCCGCGAATTGACCGAAAACGCAGGAGAACTGGCCGCTGATGCTGC
>Ga0206865_1209_pt1 | contig 15403 bp, 12 predicted proteins | sample Alteio_BWOrgCont_39_FD_152628 | JGI IMG/M metagenome (GOLD analysis project Ga0206865, IMG submission 152628) | Enriched cells from forest soil in Barre Woods Harvard Forest LTER site, Petersham, Massachusetts, United States -... | ecosystem: Environmental > Terrestrial > Soil > Temperate forest >...
ATTGGATTTCAATAACGCATTAACGAGCATTCTGGGCCACGCGTCATTTTTACTCAGCAAATCAGAGGCGGGGCATCCTTGGCGGAATTCGCTGATGGAGATCGAGAAGTCCGCATCGCATGCGGCGGAAGTGGCCAATGAACTGGCGATCTTCAGCCGGCAGGACAAAGAGGCGCGGCGGGTGCCGCCCGGAAACCTGAACATGGTGTTGACGCGATGCATCGAGTTTTTCCGCAATTCCCACGGTGACAAAGCCACGTGGAACCTGCAATTGGAAAAGAGCCTGTACGTGGTGCGGTTTGACGAGGCAAAAATCCAACAAGCCCTGACCAAGGTGATGGAGAACGCGGTGGAAGCCGTAACGGGCAACGGCCAAATCACTGTACGAAGCCATAACGTGGAATTATCCGAGCCGACGCATGACGGCAATGTGCGGCTCTCGCCGGGAGTGTATGTCTGCGTGGAAATATCCGATAACGGCGCCGGGATTCCGCCGGAAGTTTTGCCGCGCGTGTTCGAGCCGTTTTTCACGACCAAAAGGGGAAATCACCGGGGACTGGGATTGGCGCTGGTATATGGCATTGTGACCAACCATGGCGGCGGCGTGGCGGTATCCAGCCAGCACGGAGCCGGCGCTTCCGTACGCGTTTATCTGTCGGCGCAGGACCAAAGGGTCGACGAGCATCCAGGATTGACCGACAAGGATTTGAACGGCTCGGGAACCATTTTGGTGGTGGATGACGAAGATTTTTTGTTGACGATGACCGAGACCATCCTGACCGAGTATGGATATCGGGTGCTTACGGCGAACAGCGGCGCAAAAGCGCTGGCCATTTTGGCACGGGAAGAAGGGGACGTGAACCTGGTGATTACCGACCTGGTCATGCCGGGAATGGGCGGGCGCGAATTGATCGAACGCATCAAGCAAGTGTCTCCGGGCACAAAAATTCTGTGCATGAGCGGTTGTGTTCCCCCCATGGACCAGCAAATGGGCGGGGCCTATTTGCGAAAACCGTTCACGAGCGAGGAACTGCTGTCCCGGGCAAAACATGCGATCAGCGTGAATCCTGCGTTGACCGCCAAATAAATTCGGTGTTTCATAGGGCTTATGCAAATTGAAAGTTTGAAAGTATTTTGCGATTTGGCAGAAACGGAAAGTTTCACCAAAGCGGCTCAAATCAATGGAGTTACGCAATCAGCGGTCAGCCAGCAGATCAGCGCGCTGGAAAAGATTTTTAAATCGTTGCTCATCGAACGCAGTAAAAAACGTTTTCGTCTGACCCGTGAAGGCCAGGTGCTTTACGATTACAGCAAACAGATCATCTCTACCTTTGAATCGCTGCACAGCAAATTGCAGGACCTCAAGGACATCATCTCGGGTACCATCCGGGTGACGACGATTTACAGCATCGGATTGCACGATTTGCCGCCGTATATCAAAAAGTTCATGAAGGTTTATCCGACGGTGAATGTGCACGTGGAGTACCGCCGGTCGAACCAGGTTTATGAAGACGTGCTCGGCAACGTGGTGGATTTTGGGTTGGTGGCTTATCCGATGAAGGATCCAAAGCTGGAAATCGTTCCGCTTCGCAAAGATCCGTTGGTGCTCATTTGCCATCCGCAGCATCCGTTCGCGAAACAAAAAAACGTGAAACTCAAATCATTGCTGGACCAGAAGTTTGTCGGGTTTGAGCCGGATATTCCCACGCGCAAAGCGCTCGATAAGATCCTTCGCGAATTCGGCATCACCGTCAACAACGTCATGGAGTTTGACAACATCGAGACGGTGAAGCGCGCGGTGGAAATCGACGCGGGCATCTCCATTGTGCCGATGGGAACGGTCCAACAGGAAGTCGCGAAGCAAACGCTGACGGCGGTGCCGATCGAGGACGGAGATTTTTACCGTCCGCTCGCGGCGGTTTACAAGAAGAACAAAGTGCTCTCGCCGGCGATGAAACAATTCCTCTCGCTTCTCAAAGAGCCGTCACCCGCCCGGCCGGAGGAATAATTATTTCAAATTCTGCGGATTCAGCGGCTTGAGGTCTTTGGGCAGAAAGATGCCGTCTTTGCGAAGGAGTTCGCCGTCGAACCAGACTTCGCCGCCGCCCCAATCTTTGCGCTGGATGAGGACCATGTCCCAATGGACGGCGCTGCGGTTGCCGTTGTCGCATTCCTCGTAGGCGTGGCCGGGGGTGAAATGAAGGGAGCCAGCGATCTTTTCATCGAAGAGGATATCGCACATGGGACTGAGGATGTATGGGTTAAAACCAAGGGAGAATTCACCGACGTAACGCGCGCCGGCGTCGGTATCCAAAATTTCATTGATGCGTTTGGTATTGTTGGCAGTGGCTTTGATGACTTTGCCATTTTTGAATTCGAGGCGGACATTTTCGAATTTGGTACCGGCGTAAAGGGTTGGCGTGTTGAATTGGATGACGCCGTTGACGGAATCTTTGACGGGACAGGAAAAGACTTCGCCATCGGGGATGTTGCGGTCGCCGCGGCACATTTTGGCGCCGATGCCTTTGATGCTGAAGGTGAGGTCGGTGCCGGGGGCTTTGAGGTGGACGCGGTCGGCGCGCTTCATGCGGCGCTCGAGGGGAACCATGGCGCGGGCCATGCGGGCGTAATCCATGGTGCAGACGTCGAAGTAGAGGTTCTCAAAGGATTCGGTGCTCATGCCGGCGGCCTGGGCCATGCTGGGGGTGGGCCAGCGCAGGACGCACCAACGGGTTTTATTGACGCGATAATCCTGCACGGGCCGCAGGATCTTGGAATACATCTGGATGCGATCGGTGGGCACGTCCGAATTTTCGCTGGCATTAGCGCTGCCGCGGATGGCGATGTAGGATTGCATCTTTTTCATCCGGAACATCTCGATATCGCGGGCCTCGGCGGCGTGGTGTTCGTCGGTGCCGAGCAACAATTCACGGGAAACGCGGGTGTGGCGGACTTCAACGAAGGGGGTGCCACCGGCGGCGCGAACGGCGCGGACAAGTTCCACGGTGAACTCATCGGGGACGTCAATCATGTCGAGCAGGGCGTGGTCGCCTTTTTTGATTTTGGTGGAGTAATTGATGAGGAGCTTCGCCAGTTTGATGTAACGCGGATCGGTCATAAAGTTATTGGAAGAGGATAAATGAAATTTTGAAATTTTCCACAGCGGAATGATGTCGTGCTAAGGGCGCGAAAAGAAGGATGAACCACAAAGACACAAAGCTCAAAGAGGAAATAATTAAGCCCTAAACCATAGCGGCTAATCAAGTCAGGGCTAGACAGAGTCTTGCCCCACCGTTAGCCGGCAAAGTCGAAGTCGGAGCAGCTCATGAAATAGTGGCACCGGGGACAGCGCAGTTTGCACTTCTCATTGATGAGTTCATGGCCGCATTGCAGGCAAAATCGCCAGTGTTCGCCGGAGACGTCCTGGCTGGATGGCAGCGGGCAATCGTCTGGCTCTTTGGGCGTTCCTTTTTCCATCTTACTGCGCCCGCCCAAATTTTTTCTCGAGTTCGCGGTAGTTCATCTCGATGAGGGTCGGGCGGCCGTGCGGACAGGTGTACGGCATGGCGCAGGCGCGGAGGTCGGTGACGAGGTTCTCGAGTTCCGGTCCGGACAAGGGGTCGTTGGCCTTGACGGCATGGCGGCAGACGGTTTTGGCGACGGTATGCTCGCCGAGGCGGGCGAGGTTCACTTCGCGGCCGGCGGCTTTCAGTTCATCGACGAGGTCGAGGACGAAACGACGGGCATCGGCGGCTTTCACAAAGGGCGGCAGGGCGTCGAGGAGAAAGGTGCGTTCGCCAAATTCGTTGAGGCCGACGCCGAGCCGGGTCAGGACGGTGAGCTGGTCGCGCAGGAAGTTCGCATCGCGCGGAGAAAGTTCGATGGTCTCGGGGAGCAACAGTTTTTGAGAGGGCGCAAATTGATTTTGCTCGAGGCGATGGAGCATCTGCTCGAAGAGGATGCGCTCGTGGGCGGCGTGCTGGTCGAGCAGGACAAGGCCGCGATCGGATTCCAGGATGACGTAGAGACGGCCGATGACGCCGACAAGGCGCAGGGGAACGTTCAGGAGCGGAGCGCTGCCAGTCGACGAAGACGGAGCATAGAGGGTGGAAGGTGGATGAACGGCCGGGGCGCCGGGTGGAGCGCGGAGGGCACCGTCAGAAGACGTAGATGGAGGAGTGGTTAGGGTTTTGTGTCCGGGGTCTGGGGTCTGGGATTTCGGATTTTGAGTTTTGGGTTCCGGTTTGTCGGCGGCCAGGGTCTGGGGAATGGGAACGGTTTTGGGCGGCGCGGGCGGTTCGGTCACCGGTTTGGGTTCCAGGGCCAGGCCGATGGTTTCCGTGTCTTGCGTTTTGCGTCTTTGCGCCTCGGCGTGAAATCGTTTCTGCCCTTCGTCATGGAAGGCGAGGAGGGATTCGCGGACGGCCTGGGCGACGAATTTGCGGACTTCGGATTCGCGGCGGAATTTCACTTCGCGCTTGGCCGGATGGATGTTGACGTCCACGACGGCGGGGTCGATCTCGATGAAGAGGCAGCAGATGGGGTAGCGGCCTTTCATGAGGGAGGTGTGATAGCCTTCGATGAGGGCGTAATTGACGCCGCGGTTTTCGACGGGGCGGCGATTCACAAAAACGAATTGGTTGTCGCGCGTGGCACGGGAGATGCCGGGGGAACCGATCAACCCCCAGACATGGATCTCGGAGCGGGGATTTTCGGCGGCCGACTGGTCGGACGAGGCGTTCTCGAAGATCTCGTCGGGTTCGGGCTTGAAATCGTCCTCGAGGGAGGCCGAGAAATTAACGGGGAGGAGTTTTTCATCGCCGAGGAGGGCGCGAAGGCGTTCGCGGAGGGCCTCGATGCGGCTGGAGGTGGCGCGCTCGCTTTTGATGGCGGGCAATTGCCAGATGATGCGGCTGTCCTTTTGGAACGTGAACGCGACATCGGGAAAGGCGAGTGCGGCGAGGGTGAGGTAGTGCTGGGTGTGCGCGGCCTCGGTTTCCTCGGTGCGCAAGAATTTGCGGCGGGCGGGGAGGTTGAAAAAGAGCTGGCGGACCTCGACGCTGGTGCCTTCGGCGGCGCCGGCGGCTTTGACCTCGGCGATCTTGCCCCCGGCGACGATGATTTGGGTGCCTTCGGGTGACTGGCTGTCGCGCTCGCGGGTGGTGAGGGTGAAGCGGCTGACGCTGGCGATGCTGGGGAGGGCTTCGCCGCGGAAACCCATGGTGGCGATGGCGGCGAGGTCTTCGGCGCGCTGGATCTTGCTGGTGGCGTGGCGCTCGAGGCAGAGCAAGGCGTCATCGCGGCTCATGCCGGAGCCGTCGTCGCTGACGCGGACGAGGCTGCGGCCACCGGCCTGGATCTCGATGGAAATCTTTTTTGCGCCGGCATCGAGGGCATTTTCGACGAGTTCCTTGACGACGCTGGCGGGGCGTTCGACGACTTCGCCCGCGGCGATCTGGTTGGCGACCTGTTCGGAAAGGAGCTTGATGCGGTTCACGTGGGGACGATTTTACGGTCCGACGCTCATTTCGCCAATGGCAATGAGAAGCAAAAAATCGCGCCGCGGCCCGGCTCGGCACGGGTCCAGATGCGGCCCCGGTGGTCTTCAATGATTTTTTTGCAGATGGAGAGACCCAGGCCGGTGCCCTTCTCTTTGCCAAAGGTGACAAAAGGCTGGAACAGTTTGTCGGCGACCTCGGGCGCGATGCCGGGGCCGGTGTCTTCGATCTCGGTGAGGATCTCTTTGCCGTTGGATCGGAAATCAAAACGGATTTTGCCGCCCTCGGACATGACGTCAAAGGAATTGTGGACGAGGTTGAAAAAGACGCGGCGCAACCGGCGGGAATCCAGCATCATTCTGACGTCGGGCGGCGGATTTTCACATTCCAGGACGATGGATTTGGGTTCGGCTTCGGTCCGGAGCTCGGAGAGCAGTTCGTTGATGAAGTCGGAAAAGTGCGCGGGGGCAAAGGCAACTTCGGCGTGGCTGACACGGGTGAATTCGAGGATGTCGCCGACCATGTCGTTGATGCGAAGGACCTGGCGGCGGATGCGCTCGCGGGAATCGGCGCGTTTTTCGGGTTTGGCCTCGGGGGCGCAGCCGATCTCGGCGGAGAGGCCGATGACGGTAAGAGGGGTTTTGAGGTCGTGGACGATGGAACGGGCGAAGGTGCCGAGGACGGCGAGGCGCTCGGCCTGGACGGTTTCGCGAAGATGGAACTGGTCGAATTCGCGGAGGCGGCGGCTGGTCTCCTGCAGGACATTGAAGGCGAGCGCGGGGGAGCGCTTGAGCAATTGCAGCATTTCGGCCCGGGGCATGAAATAAACGCCGGTGTCTTTCGTGGCCGTCGCGGTGGCCGAGCGCGGGAGTTCTTCGATGACGGCCATTTCGCCAAAAATTTCGCCGGGATCCAGTTGGGAGAAGACACAGCGAGTCTCGCTGGTGACCATGCCGGAGATCTCGACGAGGCCGGTTTTGATGATGTAGAGGCCGTCGGCGGCATCGCCTTCGTGAAAGATCTCGGCGCCGGGCGCGAAATGAATTTGCCGCGTGAACGCGCGCAGGGCTTGAAATTCATCCGGCGCCAACCCCTGAAATAGTTTGATGGATTCAAGTTCGACCACGAGCGGTGATTTTAGGCGAAAACGGAGGAACGTCCAGTCTGGAGGCGGCGGGGCGGAAGATAACCTGAATGACTAATGAAATAAGGGCTCGACCCGGCTAGGGGGGTGAAACTTCGGCCCGGCCAGCTCTTGTGCTACAGTGTGAGTAAAATAAATAATTGCGATTTTTGGGATAAGTTCATTGACAAATTGTTGCATGAAAGTCACATTGAAGCACGTCTGGGTGGCAGCACGTTTCTTCAGCGGGGTCCCCCACCCCCACCTCCTTGGCGTCTGCTGCCCAGATTTTTAATTTTTCGAACGGGACTCGTGCAGCCCCACCCTTCCGGACGAACTGAAATCCTTGACGTTGGGCTGAATTTTTTTTAGTCTAAGTTTCCCCTTCGCGGGGGTGTAGCTCAATTGGTTAGAGCGCTGCCCTGTCACGGCAGAGGTTACGGGTTCGAGCCCCGCCACTCCCGCCATTTTCAATATTATGACCACTTGTGACAAGTGGTGTCAAAACGTGACTTTCACCAATGTTTGCAATTGTTTTTACCACTTTTACCCCGCCACTCGTTGTGACAGCCAATGACTCACTTTGACCCTCTGCGCCTAAAATTTGTGAGGCTATTTGTGAGGCTCGCTCCGAATAATTCGGCAATGCGTCAAATGCCGCCCAGGTGCCGAGCAGGTTTTCATCGGTGTAAACTTTATCCGTCAGCCGCCGGTCACTGTGGCGCATAAGTGACATTGCCACACGGCTACCGACACCGCCACGCGCCAGATTCGTCCCGAAGGTATGACGCAGCGAATGAAACACGGCTTTGCGCCCATTGGAGTCTGTTGGCGCAATGCCCGCTCTAATCAGATCACGGCGGAACCGTTCGATGCGTGGAATGCTCTCGAAGACCGGTTCAGTGTTCATGACACCGCAATCCTTGAGCTTGTTAAGTTCTTCCGCCAATTCAGGAAGCAGACGCATTTCCGCTGACTTGCCGTTTTTGGTCGTGGACGCCCGCACCTTTACAAACGGCGTAACGGCATCCAAATGCAAGTCGCCCCATTTGAGCGCCGCCAGTTCCGAACTTCGCAAGCCGGTATGGACTGCCATCAAATAGACCAGCTTCCGTTCTCCGGCCACCGCCAGCAAGCGCAGCATTTCGTCATCACTCAATGCCCGAATCTCCACTGCCTTGCCGTCTTTTGATTTAACCTTTTCCACGGAGATCAGCGGATTTGAACCGGCACGCCCCAGCTTCACCAGCCAATTGAAGAAACACCGAATCGCTTCCAAATAATCGTTTGCTGTTTTGTCTTTCAATTCACCATGTCCGCGCAGCCAGGTTTGAAATGAATCCGCCGTGACATCCTTTGCCAAATTCCAACCGCAACCTGTAATTAGCCGGCCAACACGAAATTCGAGGTTTGCCAGATATTTTTCGGATTTGCCGCGCCGACGCAAATCGCCAAGAAATTCCTGTAAATGTTCCGTCAGTTTCCGTTGAGCCGAATCCCGTGCCGCTTTTGGCGGAATTAATCCCGCACGCTCATGCTCCTTTTCACGGAGCAGTTCAGAACGTTTCTTTTCGGCAACCTGTTTATCCGAAGTACCGAGCGAGACATCCTGAATTTTGCTGTCTTCCGGTTTCAGCCGGAATTTCCAGCGCCAAATGCGCGAATCCTTGGGTTTGTAAATCGTGTTAATCATACGCCGCCAACTTTTCCATTTCCTTTCATATAATTCACAAGTTGCGACCGCAACAGTCGCGTGCAACGCCGAAAACGGTATGCTTTTAATTGGCCGTCAGCAATCATTCGCCAAATCGTGCGCTGACTGACTTTCGACATTGCCGCCGCGTCTTTCACGCGCAAAAAATCGTTATCGTTTTCAGGTTTGATTTCGTCGCTCATTTTATTTATCCAACCGGTGCTCAAAGTAAGGCCGCGCTTTCAACCGAATTCCCAAATCAATCGTAAACCACTTAGCCCGCAGAATGCTTGTGGCTACGGCCACCTCATCTGAAAACACGGCGCGTAAAGTGGCATTAAACAACTTGCTTTTAAACGGCTTAAACAAAGGATTCTTCTTGAATAAAAAAACACTCATCGTAACTCGTTCTCCCTTTACGTAAGTGCGCGCGGCAGGTTCGATCATATCAAAAAAGAGATTCCACGTCTTTCCGGGATCCTTCAATGCCCTCGTTATCGTCACGCTGCTTAATTTCACGCCCTGTTCCTTTTCAAGAAAACGACTGATGTCCCGTGCGCTCATGCGTTCAGACGCGCCATAAATGAAAGGGAATAATTCCACCACCACGCCGCGGGCAGTAAATTTTGCCTGCTTGGAATGAACGAGCAATTTCTGACCGACATCGGCCAGGCTTGCGGGGCTCGAATTGGCATCTTTCATATTGAATCGAATGTATCAAATGAATCAAAGTTGTCAATTGAATTTTACATGCTTGGAAGTTCGCCATTCCGCGCCGGCCTGGTCTCGGCTCCGCTTGCGTGCTCGTTCCGTCGCACCAAAAGGCACCCACCCACAAACCAGACTTCCGGCCAGCTAAATTTATTGATTCAGCAAGCCGGAAGACTGGTTTGCCTAAAGACAGCCGCGCGACCGAACTGCGCAACCGCTGCGCTCGCCCATGCCATCGCTCCATTAGCTGAATCGCATTCCAAATTCCACATCGGCAACGGACTCTTTTCCTGAATTCAGTTTAGGATGGACGATTGGGGCAATTGACGTTTGAATTTATTATGTTGACGATGAATTGGTTTTAATTAAAAATCGCCCGTCAGCAAATCTACCGTCCGGGCGAGGTGAGGCAAAACCATGAATCTGAAAGGATGAAATATGAGGAAATATCTCTGCACCATTTTGTTTTGCGCACTCTTGTTCAATGCCATGTCAGCATTTGCCGATTACGGGCCATGGACTTCTGTGATTGGTATTCCAAATTTGCAATTTCGCGTCAAAAATGCAGGATCGAATCCCGATGCCCAGGGAAAACCAGCCTTTATCTGGTGGGTTCAGCTTCAAAATAAATATGCTCAAAAGGTTGCTTTCAGGTATGCCGTCACTGAACCCGGTGGAACTCCGGTGAATTGGACTGATTTGATTTTGGGCGCGGAACAAAACACCGAACAAATCGGCATGACAAGTTGGTTTATCGTGAAGAGCAAAGATACTGTTGATGTTTCAATAAAGAACTTTCGATTCGGCGATTACCCTGCTGACGATACAACCACAGCATCTCGCCAGCAACCGACCACTACGCCCAGCAAGAGGCAGTAGAAGCAGTCACCTTGAACAGCAATCCATAATTCAGATATTTCACGTTACACATTCACCAAATAAAACAAAACTTGAAATGAAAGGATAAAATGAAAAGCTCGTTGCTCTGCTCTCAGTTAACTCTCTGTGTCGTTGGAGTTATTTCAATATGCGTGCTATCCGGTTGCCAAGGGCCTCCTGGCCCCCCCGGCCCTCAAGGCATACAAGGCCCTCCTGGGCCAGCAGCTTCACAAACGATACGAATGTTAAAAGGGATTAAATTGCTAACTCGGAACGGCAGTGGATTAAAGGTGGCCTTTTTTCGCACGGGTGGTGACTGGAAACCCGGAGCACCGGCGCAATGGATTTTTATGTATCCGGGACAACAGGAACATGAATTTCTTCTTCAAAATGAAACACCTCCACCAGCGGACTTTTTGATAGCCGTGTCAAGAGATTCACAGTTTTCAGGAGAAATCCGTGTGATTGGCGAGCTTACAACAGGAGAGGTGACTGACCTTCTTCCGTGGACATCCATTACTCCTTCGCCTACCACTGACTACTCCATAGACATTGGATTTCGTCAATAGCTGCTATGAAGACCACTGTTAAAATTCTCATGTGCCTGTGCTGCATGTTCGGCTTGCAACTCGCGCGGGGGCAAGATGCGACCAACAAGGCAGCCGATTCAGGAACGGCAAGCCAAACTCTAACAAACTCTACTTCATACGACGATACAATGAAGTGGATACAGTCGAAATTGGAGATATGGTCTGACGTTGAACTTCATCTTAATCCTAATAACGACATCTCAACCTCTTTTAGATACAAAATGCAATTCGATGTTTCAGGAAATGTTGAAATTATCGATCAACATTTAACAAATGAGGTCTTAATGGCAGAAGGATCATACAATTTTAATCTATCCAACATTACAAGCGCTGATGTTGCCGAAAGCCAAAACCCGCCTCAATTTTTTGTTATATTGCATTCGCCGCAATTAATCGAGAGCACAGGAATCCAAGAGTATATCGGTCCTTTCCATGATATATGGCTTAGGATTATTGACGAACAAAGTGCAAAAAGAATCTCAAATGCTTTTAAGCACGCGATTGAATTAGTTAAGGCAAAAGAGCCAAAGGAACCATTTTGAAAAATTAACAGATGAAAACTCACACAAGAAAATTAAGCATTCTTGCGGCGGTTGTGCTTATTGTCGGCTTGTCCAACGTCCTGGCTTTCGCCGGAGATCAGGACAATCTGGAACTAGCAAAAGAGCGGATGCACAAAATTCTTAAAGAAAGCCCCTACACCAGCAAGCAAGACCAGAATTTGTCGCCGTATGACACGCTGCATTACCATGAGTTTGAAGTTTCGTTTGACCCTTATGAATACACGAAGGAGTTCACTTTTGATTTACCTGCCGGGACAGGGCGCTATCTCTTTATAGCCACTTCTTTCAATGGGTATCCACCTAATATGTGGGTTTCTAAAATTGAAGGCGGAAAGGAAACCTACGACAGTTCAAGCAACCTAAAGAATCAAGTTGCTTTAGGGGATGACGCCAGTCGCGTGAAACTGAAAATTGATTATTCAGGCAGGACGGATTTGGGAAGCAGCAAGGGTTACATTGTCGTTTATATTTTCACCAGATAAGGGTTGGCACGACGAATAGTCAATTGATAATCAGGTTTGATGAGTTGTTCCAGATTGTTGCCGTGCGGGGAAGTTTGACGATGTCATCAAATCCGCCTAAGACGCCGCTGTTCTCGTCCTCGTTTATTGGGTAACACCAAGCGTTTTTTCAAATTACATAATCAGGCTCCGCTGTGGCCGCCAATGACAACGACAGCAACGGGCATGGCCCGAGGGACAGATTCAGCAATCGTGGTAATCGCTCCAGCCAGGAATCCGCATGGCACATGCAATTCATTGCCCAATGATTGAAACGGTGTTTTCGTTGCGTCACCGAACGAACGTAACGGCGCATGAACCGCATCAGTTGTGCCGCCTGTTTGCCGGTGCAGGGAATCACTTTCCGTTTGCCCATCGGAATGTTTTTCGGATTGACCACGCCCCAAAATCGCCCTGGACAGGCGCACCCTTCTTCCGATGCTGCCTTGCCCATGTATTTTGACACATAGAAAAACACTTCCCGTTTCGACGTGAGCACCTTGACGTTGGTCCCGGCGTTGTAATGTTTCAAATCGCCCGTGCCCGCCACGTCATACCAATTCCGGCTTAACCATTCCGTGAACCGGTCATGATCGTCGTGAATCGGATTAACCACCGTTGCAACTTTGTCCCCGTCGTAAAACCTCACAGTCTCATGCCAAATCCCATCTTTGCCACGGCTGACTTTCGCCCATTTTCCATTTTCTGCTTTGAAAACGAATTTGCGGGGCACACTCCACAAGAGCCAGTGAAAGTGTGGAGCAACTTTACCCGCGTTGATGCCGGATTTACGCACCTTAAATTCCAACCGCCAGAGCAAACCGGCTCCTTGGAACCGGCGCTTGATCCGTTCAATCAGGGTTTGCAAGTCGCGCTTAAACCTTTCGGCCTCATCGGGGAAAATATCCGGGTACGTGGTAGTGCCGAACAATGGCAGTCCTGCATCCAAACACACTTTGGCCAGGAATTGCATCATGCGACGGCGTGAGGCACGGCTAAAACCATGAATCCGACCGCGCTTTTTTTGGTTTGAATCGCCTTCAGGAACAATTTTGTGCCTTCCTTGCTTGATGACTTTAATCAAACCGGCGCCAGTCCAAACCTCAATCTGTCCTTCATCATACGGATTGAACACATCCGGCGAGGAAATATGGCGATTTAACAAGCCCGGTGCGCTGGCGGGCGCGGCTCCGCCGCGCTCCGCCACCGCACCCGCGCGTTCGATTGTCGGTCGGCGATAAACAGCTTTGCCGGGATAGCTGGTCGAATCCAGTTTGTTGGGAATAAATTTGAGGTCCGGCTTGAGCTGGTAAACGACAACGGCTGGCGCAGGTGAGGCTGTCTCACGAATCTCCGACCGCAAAACCGACGAGCAATAGGCTCGCTGTTTCGGTTTTGCTGGTTCTACCTGGCTGTATAGCCCCTTATCAGTAGCCCTCATAGCGCACCCTCCACCGATTGGATGATTGCTAGAATTGCCGCCTTGAGTGCCGGTGGAAGTTTTGACCACGAAGTGACCACGCGAGACAGGTCTTGCCCTGTTGCGCCAGATTCTTGTGAGGCTATTTGTGAGGGTGGATCAGTTTTCGCTAGGCTGGCATTAGATTTGTCACAGGTTCGAGCCCCGCCACTCCCGCCATTTTTCCTGGTGTTTGAAACTTGCTTTGGTATTGGTGCCAGACGCGAGGATTCATCGCTTCTCTGCCCAATTTTTCCCTGATAATTCTACTTTTTGGTGGAAATTATCGGGGTGATATTGTAGATTTTAGGTGTCCGGCAAGGGGCATTGTTATTCAATGTCGCAGAGGGCCGGACTAAACCAAGAAATAGTCCACTGTAACTTCCTATGAAAAGCCTGCTTATCGCGTTGGCATCGCTGGCGCTTTTAACCTTCAATTCCCAAATCTCAACCGCTCATGCCCAGGGCACGGCGTTCAGTTATCAGGGCCGGTTGAACACTAACGGCGCGCCTGCCAATGGCAGCTACGATTTCCGCTTCAGGTTGTTTTTTGATCCGCTCGGCAACACGCAAGCCGGCAGCACCCTTTTGACCAATGCCATTCCGGTGACCAATGGTTTGTTTATCACGACCATGGATTTTGGCACGGGCATCTTTACCGGCAGCAATTATTGGCTGGAATTGGATGTGCGGACGAACGGGAACGGCGGTTACTCGGACTTGATGCCATTGCAGGCGGTGACGCCGACGCCGTATGCCATTTTTGCGACCACCGCGAGCAACGTGAGCGGCACGGTTTCCGCCGCGCAACTGAGCGGCGCGGTGGTGAACGCCAATTTGCCGTCCAGTCCCAGCGTGTCGGGCACGGTGAGCGCCGGCTCCTTTTCGGGCAATGGCGCGAATGTGACGAACGTGAACGCAGCGGCCTTGAATGGATTAACCAGCGCCAGCTTCTGGCAAACGAATGGCAACGCCGGAACCAGTCCCACCAACGGTGCGTTTCTGGGTACAACGGACAATCAGCCCCTGGAATTGCATGTCAATGGCGGGCGGGCCTTGCGTTTGGAGCCGGGCCTCATCGGGCAAGGCGCGCCGAATGTGATTGGCGGTTCGCCCATCAACTTTGTGGCGGGCGGGATTTACGGCGCAACCATTGGCGGCGGCGGCGCAACAAATGGTGCTTATTCCAACAGCGTCACCGGTAGCTTTGGAACCGTGAGCGGCGGCGAGAATAACACCGCCAGCGGTTATTACGAACCAACGGTGGGCGGCGGCTATGGCAACACTGCGAGCGACGATGACGCGACGGTGGGCGGCGGCGAGGGTAACACCGCCAGCGGTTTTGGAGCGACGGTGGGCGGCGGCGAGCGCAACAATGCCAGCGAGGCCGGAGCGACGGTGGGCGGCGGTGGTTATGACGGGGTTGATTACGGGGGCAATACGGCCAGTGGTGAAGCCTCCACCGTCGGAGGCGGCTTGGGCAACACCGCCAACGACATTTATGGGACAGTGGGAGGCGGATTCCGGAATACAGCGGCGGAAGTGGGCACCGTGCCGGGCGGATTCGAAAATGAGGCGGATGGTGAATTTAGTTTTGCCGCCGGGGAAAGGGCGCAGGCGCTGCACCAGGGCGCGTTTGTCTGGGCCGATTCAGAGGGGGGAATTTTTGCTTCCACCACCAATGATCAGTTTCTCATCCGCGCCCAGGGTGGCGTGGGTATCGACAAAACCAACCCGGCCACGGCCCTGGATGTGAACGGCACCGTGACCGCCGCCAACTTTGTCACCGGTGGCTACATCGGTGTGGGCACGACCAACCCGATCGAGCAGTTGGATGTGCTCGCCAGCCAGGCCGTTGGCCGTTTTTTCAGCACCAACAACGGGAATGGCTCGGTCATTGAATTGAGGAACAGCACTTCTGGAACCACAAGCCTGGGCGCCATCAACTTCAATAACAGCGCCAGCACTTATCCCGGCCAGATCGCCTACTCCAGCGGAAACGTCATGTCGTTCCGGGTGGCGGGCAACAACAATATGATGCTGCTCAGCAGTTCCGAGCTCACCGTCAACGGTACGTTTGTGAGCAGCAGCGACCGCAACATGAAACAGGATTTCCAGCCGGTGGATAGCCTGAGCGTACTGCAAAAAGTTTTGCAATTGCCCGTCCAGACCTGGGCCTACAAGAGCGATCCCGGCACAAAACATCTGGGGCCGATGGCCCAGGACTTTTATGCCGCCTTTGGCACCGGGGCGGATGACAAACACATTGCGGTGGTGGACGAAGGCGGAGTGGCGCTGGCGGCCATCCAGGGCTTGAATGAGAAGTTGAACGAAAAAGACGCTAAAATCAACGAACTCGAAAACCGCTTGAATCAACTCGAACAAAC
>Ga0206865_1210_pt1 | contig 15391 bp, 14 predicted proteins | sample Alteio_BWOrgCont_39_FD_152628 | JGI IMG/M metagenome (GOLD analysis project Ga0206865, IMG submission 152628) | Enriched cells from forest soil in Barre Woods Harvard Forest LTER site, Petersham, Massachusetts, United States -... | ecosystem: Environmental > Terrestrial > Soil > Temperate forest >...
AAAGCGATTTGGTGGGTTTCTTTTGTTATTATATTTATCGTACTCTTTTTTTCGTAGTACTTTTCCTCAATTAAGAAATATTTATTACGCTTACCCAGAACAGTTTTACAGCACACGATCTGTTTATTTTTATAATAATTAACCCAGATTTCCGAGTGTCGACCATTTATCCTTTTATTTACCCTCTTTACAACATCTTTCTGCAGTGGATCAATACAGTATTCACTATAACTAATATTTCCAGTCGTTGTCATTTTGGAATTGTTTCCGCCAATCTTTAAAAGTTTAATAGAGTTTATATAATCAACATATTTTTGTATAACTCCCACTTTAATGTGTGTGTCATCCATTGTGTTTGCCTTTTGTGAGGATATTTGGCTGAATCCACTGAATTTCAAAACAACAATAAAAACAATATTTAAGAGCAGAAATTTCATCGTGCAACTATAATTGCATAAAATAATCAATTAACAACCGGCAAATGCACCTCCGCCATCATACACCTTGCGCTGCCGCCGCCGTTGGTTTCAATGGTGCTGATGTCGGCATAAACCAGTTTGCCGTATTTTTTTAAGCTGATTTTTTGATCCTCCAATAAACTGTCGTAAGCACTTTTTGACATTACGATAATTGTTTCCCCGGCTTTGTTTTTAACCTCCAGCATATTGCCTGCAAAGTGGTTCATTTGCTCAAAGGATATGTCGACGATCTCCTTATGGGTTGATACGAGCAGTTCCTTCACCATTATTTTTTCATAAGGATCGGGAATGCTATCCAGGCATATTACCGCGAAACCGCTGCCCACGCACATCAACACATTGGTATGGTAAATAGCTTGTCCTTTTTCGTCGTCCGCATCAAAGCTTATAGCTTTGTAGCCAGCATGTTCGCAAAATAGCGCCAGCACACCAGGATCGGTACGGGGAGAAATACAGGCATAGGCTATTTTATTTTCGCGGTCGAGCACCATGCTGCCGGTGCCTTCCAGATATTTATGTTCCTCTTCAAATCGACTCAGGTCGATGATGTGCTTTACTTTAAACTGATCCTCCAATCCGTTAATAATATCTTCCCTGCGCTCAAGGCGGCGGTTTTCGGCCTGCATAGGGTATAAAAATATGCCGCCATCATCATGAAAAGACACCCAGTTGTTCGGGAAAATGGAATCAGGCGTGTGTGGTTCAGGCGTGTCATCCACCACAATAACATCTACACCATTTTCGCGCAGGATGTTTACAATGCCATCAAACTCGGCCTGCGCTTTTTCATTAACGCCCGTTTTATCGGCGTGCCTGTCCTGGAAAGCATTGCTTTCCGCTGTCTGCTCATTAAACCCGAAATTAACCGGGCGGATCATGAGAATATGGGAGGTGGATTGATCGTTCATTGGTTCATTGGTTCATTGATTTGCTTGTCTGAACCTTGATTTATGGGATTTTGTGATTACCATGATTTTTTTTAATCCTTAAATCCTAAAATCATGGTTCAGACGATTTTATCTCTTAACAAAGGCATACTCATACAATGAAAGCCACCACGTGCTCGTGAAAGTTCGGACGATGGCATCAGTATTAACGTATCCTTCATTGTTTGAGGATCGAGTTCGTCGTTTTCAAATTTATTTAACAAGTCCTTTACTTTTATCACATCGAAGCCTTGTTTTTTAAAGGCTTCAACAGTTTTATCGTTGCGGTCGTATCCCAAAACAACGCCTTCTTTCAGTGCCAGCAGGTTGCACGAATCTGTCCATTGTTCGCGGGCATCGAAAGGGAAGGTATTGTTGCCCGAATAAATGAACTTCGTTTGTTCCTTGCTTTGGAGGTCGTTTTCGCTAACATCACTCAATAAATCTTCGATGCAATCAAATGTTTTGGGCTTTTTGCCTTTTACAAACTGCACCACCTCGGGTTTATCTTTATTTTTTTTATCGGCAAAATAAGCTGCAGGTTCATTACTTTCAACCGGGCTCCCGGCTATAGCCAATGATCGCAGGAGTACCCACATATTCCTTTTCACCTGGGTGAAAATGGTATCGATATGCATGTAGTCGCGCTTGTGCGGGATTTTTACAATGGTTACTTTTTTAACCACATCATTGGCGAAGAGTAGTTTTATCGCCTCATTTGCACCGCTAACCGAGGTCCGCTCACTGCAGCCAATAATCAAATGGTCGGGGCTAACCATCATTACATCGCCGCCTTCCAGGGTGGTTTTTTCATCATTGTCCTCGCCGGGGCGTAAAAAGTGCTGAACGGTTTCGGGGATCTCTAAAATATAGTCGCGGTAAGCGGCAAACAGCGGATGGTTGAAAAATATATACCTAACCAGTAAGGTTTCGCGGGCACGTGCCTTTTTTGCCGGTTTATTCAGCAGCATGTGGTTGTTAATGGCGATGCCGATATCCCTGGAAAATATGAGGTTCGGAATAGGGGCGAAGATCATTTCGTGTTCGGTTAACGACCCCGATATAAATATTTTGGCGAGTTCAACAGGCTCAGTATCTATCAGCTTTAACTGCAGGCGGTAATTGCAGCTTTCGATGGCGCAAACCGCGGCAACCAGTTTCCGCCTGATATCGGCCTCAACTAAAATATCGGCTAATAAAGTTTGTATTTCGACCACTTTGTTGGAGGCGTGGAAATCCTTGTCGTCGGGCTTGTAAAACGCGCGTTTGTTTTCTTTGGCGTCAATCTGTTTTAGTTTGCCTTTAATTTTGGCGGGATCCAAAAAATACATCAGCAGCTTAACGTAGTAGTCGTATTCGTTTTTGCGCATAGTGTCCAAGTGCACAATATCTTCAAAAAGCCAGTCTTGTGCTTTTGATGGCACTACTTTACCCAGGCCATTATCAGGACTGTGGATAAGTAGGGTACGCAGATTGCCAATTTCGGAGGTTACATCTAATTTAAAATCGCTGTTGGTAATTGTCATAAATTTTTGCAGAGAAGCAAAGCTAATGATTTCAGAGGGAATTTCGGATTTCTTGTCTGAACCTTGATTTATCGGATTAACCAGATTTTTGGGATTAAAAGCAAGGTAAATCTCCAAAAACGTGCGAATCCGTGTCCGATGATCTTTCGGACTTCCAGTCTTCCGGACTTTCGGACTAAAATCGTTATTTTTGCCGCATGAATTTTATCGTTGCAGCTGCAATTACGGCAGTTAAACATTTATATAATACCGATATTACCCCCGCCGATGTAAACCTGCAGGAAACCCGTAAGGAGTTTGAAGGCCAGGTTACTGTAGTTACCTTCCCATTCACCAAATTTTCGAGAAAATCGCCCGAACAAACCGGGACCGAGATAGGGCAGTTTATCCTGGATGAGTTGACTGAAGTTTCGGGTTTTAATGTGATCAAGGGTTTTTTAAATATTTCCCTGTCCGACGATTACTGGATCGATCAGCTATACAACGAAATTTTGCCTGCCGAATTTGCTGTTTTTAAACCAAACGGACAAAAAGTGATGGTTGAATATTCGTCACCCAATACCAATAAGCCTTTGCATTTGGGGCACGTGCGTAATAATTTGCTGGGTTTTTCGGTCGCGGAGATTTTGGCTGCCGCAGGATATGATGTTATTAAAACCAATTTGGTTAATGACAGGGGCATCCACATTTGTAAATCGATGCTGGCCTGGGAAAAATTTGGCAATGGCGAAACACCCGAATCATCTGGATTAAAGGGCGATCACCTGGTGGGTAAATATTATGTGCTGTTTGATAAAGAATATAAGGCACAAATTGAAGCGCTAAAAACCGCCGGCCAAACCGAAGACGAAGCCAAAAAGAATGCTCCTGTAATAAAGGAAGCCCAGCAAATGCTGCAAAAATGGGAGGCGGGCGACGAGCACGTAAAAGCTCTTTGGAAAAAAATGAATACCTGGGTTTACACCGGTTTTGCTGAAACTTATAAAACCATGGGTGTATCCTTCGATAAGTTTTACTATGAATCGGACACTTACCTACTGGGAAAGGATATTATTGATGAAGGGCTGGAGAAAGGCGTTTTTTTTCGCAAGGAAGATGGCTCCGTTTGGATTGACCTGACGGCCGACGGACTCGACCAGAAATTGGTGTTGCGGTCGGATGGCACTTCGGTATATATGACACAAGATTTGGGTACCGCACAACTGAAATATAACGATTTCAGAATGGATAAATCCATTTATGTGGTGGGTAACGAGCAGGATTATCACTTTAAGGTGCTGTTCCTCATCCTGGAGAAATTGGGAAAAACATGGGCGGATGGCCTGTTTCACTTATCCTATGGTATGGTTGACTTGCCTTCAGGTAAGATGAAATCGCGCGAGGGGACGGTTGTTGATGCCGATGACCTGATGGCTGAAATGGAGCAAACCGCTAAAGAGCAAACCGAAACCATGGGTAAGGTTGATGATTTTGGTGAAGATGAAAAGCTGCATTTATACCATACCGTTGGGATGGGCGCCTTAAAGTATTTCTTGTTAAAGGTTGATCCTAAAAAGCGATTGCTATTTGATCCCAAGGAATCCATCGATTTCCAGGGACATACCGGGCCTTTTATTCAATATACGCATGCACGTATCAGGTCAGTGCTACACCGCGCGGGGCTTCTGGATATTGCTAAAGCTAACGAATACAAAGAAATTGCCGCCGAAGAACGGGATTTAATTGTATCACTAACCCAGTTCCCGGATATAATTAAGGCAGCGGCCGACACCTATAGCCCGGCTGTAATAGCCAATTATGTTTACGAGCTGGCTAAAATATACAACAAGTTTTACCACGAAAAATCAATTTTGCAAGCCGAGGATGAGGCTTCAAAACAATTCAGGTTGCAACTTTCTGCAGCCTCGGGTAAGGTGATCAATAAAGGGATGAAATTGTTAGGGATTGAAGTTCCGGAACGGATGTGAGTTCAGTCGGCAGTTATAAGTTTGCAGTGGGCAGGTTGCAAAACTGCAAACTTATAACTGCCCACTGCAAACTGCTTAACCCCAATGGCCTCTGTGCCACCTGTAGCCGCGTGGGCCGCGCTCCCATGAACCACGTACCCATGCGCGCCCCTGCCTTGGCCTGTCCCAATGTCCGCGTACATAAACGTATGTGCCGCCACTCCAGGTCCAGTCGCCATCAATCCATACCGCGCCTGCATAAGGTACCGCCGGCCTTTCATAAACCGGTTCAACCGGTTGGGCGGTCACATAATAGCTTCCTGCACAGGCCGACATAAATAATGATCCGGCCAGCGCGACGATTACTCCTAATTTTGATATTGTTTTCATTTTAATAGATGTTATGATTAACGATATATTATATGACAAACAATCCCCAAAAAGGTTTATTTTTTTTGCCTTGTAGGAAATAAAATATTGCTTCAAACAAAAGAACGGACCTTTTGAATCGAAAAAAACCGGTGATTAAACTACCGCCAATAACCCCTGTGCCACCTGTATCCGCGGTTGGTATGCATCCACTCGCCACGCACCCAAACGCGTCCCGGTCTTGCATGCTCCCAATGCCCACGCACAAATACATACCTGGCGCCATTCCAGTTCCATTCGCCTTCTACCCAAACTGCGCCGCCATACGGTGCAACAGGCCTTTCGTAAACCGGCTCCAGGGGGCGGTCATAAACATAATAAGTTCCGGCACAAGATGCCATAAACAGCGATGCGGCCAGCGCGGCCATCACACTTAGTTTTGATATTGTTTTCATGGTTTAACGGTTGATCATAATATTAAATCAACAAAATAAATAAAAAATATTTGAATTTTTTATACCGAAAGCTAAGCAATCGGGGTAAATCGTTTTTGCGCGGTGGTGTCATAGTGGAGGCACTCGAACTATGTGGGCAAAGGCCTTACGATATGCTCTATCACCATACTTTCCCCGAGCGTTAGGCGGCCCGACGCAATATGGTTCGAGAGTCTCACCATGACACCCTCTTTGTCGTTTCCACTGCGGCTTTTCGAAATTAGATTATTCAGCGTGTTATCGGTCTTATTAACCCCTAAACTTTGCGGCAACAACAAGTTCTTTGCTTCCGGGCGTATATTCATAAAAACCGCTTCCCAATTTTACGCCTAAATGCCCGGCCGTAACCATATTGACCAGCAACGGACAAGGCGCGTATTTTTGATTGCCGAAACCGTTGTATAGCACGTTCAGGATAGCAAGGCATACATCCAGGCCTATAAAATCGGCTAATTGCAGTGGACCCATGGGGTGGGCCATCCCCAGTTTCATCACCGTATCAATCTCGTCAACGCCGGCTACGCCTTCATATAAGGTGTATATGGCTTCGTTTATCATCGGCATCAAAATGCGGTTAGCCACAAAACCCGGGTAATCGTTTACCTCAACCGGCACTTTATTGAGCTGTTTAGCCAGCTCCATTACTTTTTGGGTGACTGCGTCGGTAGTGGCGTAACCCCTTATCACTTCAACCAGCTTCATCACCGGTACGGGGTTCATAAAGTGCATGCCGATAACATTAGCCGGATTTTTGGTAACCGAAGCTATTTGCGTTATCGATATGGATGATGTATTGGAAGCCAATATGGCGTCCTCTTTACAGAAACCACTGAGCTGTTTAAATAAGTTCAGTTTGATATCGCGATTTTCTGTCGCGGCTTCTACCACCAGGTCGGCATTTGCGACGGCGCGCTCGAGGTCTGTTTCGGTGCTGATCCTGCCTACAGTTTCCGTTTTAAGGGTTTCGTCAATGGCCCCCTTTTTTACCAGGCGGTCGAGGTTATTGGCTATCGTTTGCATGGCCCGGTCCAGGGCTTCGCGGTTAATATCAAGCAGGGTAACTTTAAACCCGTGCTGGGCAAATGTATGGGCAATTCCGTTACCCATTGTTCCTGAACCTATTACTGTTATGTTTTTAATCATAGTCATTGGGTCGTTTGGTCATTAGTCATTACGTCATTGGTCATTAGTGGGAGGGGTATTCGCTTGTATAAAAATAGCGACTAACGCCCCAAAGCGTAAGACATTTTTAAATATTTATATAATTTCCGGCGTCAATAATGGTGTTTTTGTCGAGCGTACTGTATTCGGGTATATGACCCAGCAAATCCAGCTGGGAATGTTCCAAAATAACATCCTTTGAGTAAATATCCTTTATCCCATTAAATATTATACCCTTAATCGGGATATTCTCCTGTTTCAAGGCATAAATGGACAGCAACGTGTGGTTAATACTACCGAGGTAGTTTTGCGATACCAATATCACTTCGGCGCCGAGTTGTTTAACGAGGTCGAGCATTAAAAATTGGTTGGTTAATGGCACCATTAAGCCCCCTGCGCCTTCAATGATCAGGGTATTTCTTGTCGCCGGTAGTTTAAAGTGCTCCGGATTAATAGTAACACCGTCAATAGCCGCAGATTTATGCGGTGAAAACGGCTGTGTTAATTTGTATGTTTCCTCGTGGAAAACCGATGACCGGTTGCTAACAAGTTTTTTTACGGCTAAAGTATCGCTGTTTTCGAGGTCGCCTGATTGTACGGGTTTCCAGTAGTCGGCTTTTAGCTTCTCCACCAAAATGGCAGACACGACGGTTTTACCTATACCGGTGCCAATGCCGGTGACAAAAAAAATATTATTGGGCATTTATAAATTTATTTATGGTTTGCGTGAGCAAAGTTATCTCTTCTGCGGTATTAAACGAATGCAGGCAGATCCTGATCCGCTCGCTTCCCGCAGCAACGGTTGGACTTAAAATGGGCCGGACATCTAAACCACTCGCCTGCAGCCGGGTAGCCAGCGCAATGGTTTTAGTATTATTTTTCAACACCAGGCATTGTATGGCGCTGTTACTTTCAATAAGGGGTATATCCGCATGGGCCAATATATCTCGTTTAAACTGACTGATATTGTTTTGCAGCGATTGAATTTCGGCCGGAGATTCCTGCAATAACTGGTACGCCATTTTTATCGAGGCTAACTGGTGAGCGGGCGCTGCTGTAGTATAAATAAACGAGCGCGCAAAATTTACCAGGTAGTTTTTCAGCATATTGCTGCCCAGCACCATGGCGCCATGGCAGCCAAGCGCTTTCCCAAAGGTGACGATCCGCGCAAAAACACGATCGCGCAGGTTATCATCAATCAAACCCAAATTATATAGCCCTACGGCATGGGCCTCATCCACAATGAGATGTGCGTTATAGATGTCGGTTAAATTTAAAATTTTTTCAATAGGAGGGGTGTCGCCATCCATGGAGTAAACACTTTCAATAACTACATAACAGACACCTTTTGCATGTTTCAGCTTTTCTTCGAGGCTATCAAGATCGTTATGCTTAAATATATACCGGTTGGCGTAACTCAGTCGGGCGCCGTCGATAATGGATGCGTGTATCAATTCATCGGTAATGATCGTGTCGCCACGTTGCGGCAGCGAACTAAACAGGCCAATATTTGCGTCGTAACCGGAATTAAACATCAGGCCCGCTTCGGCTTGATGCAGCGCCGCGATGTATTTTTCAAGATCTTCAGCGTAAGCGGAATTGCCTGTCAATAGCCTGGAGCCGGTAGATCCGTTTGCAACTAAGCCGTTGTTGATTATTTCTGATGGAATGCGTTCTTTTAATACCGGCGAACGCGCGAAGCCGAGGTAGTCGTTCGAACAAAAGTCCACCAGTCCGGTTGCAGGCTTTAATGTGCGTAAGTTGCCGGCACTACGCCTTTCTTCCAGTTTTTTCCCGATAAATAATTCAGCTGAATTCAATTTTTATAATTTCTGCTAAAATAAAGAAAGCGCCCCGGTTTAACAGGGCGCTTTCCTTAAAAATTAGTTTATGCTGACGGGGCTTAGTTGCCGCCGCCACCACCACCGCCGCCGCCATTTTGTCTTTGGGCGCGCATGTCTTCCATCATTTTTTTGTACGCAGTCTGCTGATCAGGGGTTAAAATATCCATTACCTGCTTGTTTGATGCCTGCATTAAAGGCATCATAGCTGAACGCATTGCATCCCTATCGCCGTTTGAGGCTGTTCTGATGCTATCCCTTTTTGCTGCCTGTGTTTTATAAATAACGATGATTTTTGCAGTTTGGTCGTCGCTAAGTTTAAGCTGTGTTTGCAGTTGTTTAGCTCTATCCTCAGGACTCATCCTCATTCCGCCACCCTGGGCACGGCTCATGGTTGCTATCCCCAACAGAATGCAACAAGTTAACAAAATTTTTCTCATGGCTTTTCAGTTTTTAAGTTTTGATAAAGTTACGGGCCTTAAGGTTTAATAACGAGGATGTAACTTAATTGTTGCCTTGGGGGGTTATTGGCTCACTTGTTCATTAGTTCATTGGGTTGCCGGATTGCCACCCTACACCAATGAACTAATGAACCAGTCAGCTAATGAACAAGTTAATTCGACTGCAAATTCGATATCGAACGCTGCATCTGGGCCATCATGGCGGTGAGGCTTTCTAATGTTGGTTCGGGTGTTGGCTGCGGGAAATGGGTTGAAATAAAACCTTTGGCTTTCCAGATTTCCAGCACATCGTCGCCGCTGATTTCGTATGGTTCGTAAACGGGATTATCAGATACCAGCTTAAGTTTTTTATTGTCCTTAAATTTATTGCCGATACGCTTATATACTACGCCTTCGCTTTTGGAGATCACTACGTAGGTTTCAGCCTGTCTTACATCGGCCCAGTTTTCCACATACTCGCCTATAATAATAGTACCCGATACCAGGGGCAGCATCGAATCGCCTTTTATCTCGAAGGCGCGGTAGGTGCCCTGTTTAAACATGGGTAAATAAAACTTAGGCAATTGGGCAACATATTCGGGGTCAGCGTAACCATTCAGGTAGCCGGCGCTTGCCTTTAAAGGAACCAGTTCGATGTTTTCGTTATCGTCTTTATCAACAGAGATACTTAACACACGCAGGTTGGCGGGGTTGCCTTTTGGTTTTGGGGCCCATTTTTCGTTAATGGTTTCATTAATAAAATCATCAATGGAAACATCAAAAAATAATGCTATTTTTTTTAGCAGATCGTATTTCGGATCAGCTCTTTCTTCTTCATAGGCGCCTACAAGGGACCTTTTTATACCTATCTGATCAGCAAACTGTTGCTGGGTCAGGCCTTTCTTTTTACGGAGAAATTTAATATTTGAAGGAATTTTTGACATAAAATTTGGAATTGCTAAAATAATTAGTATTTTTATGCTCATAAAATTAGTAATTATTTTTAAACCACCAAAATTTATTTATCAATATGAAACGCTTTATCTATATCATCACCGACAGAAACCGCAATAACCTGCATGTAGGCCTATGTTCGGACCTGTTGAAAACCCTTGATTTTTATCGCCAGATGCCTACATTATTTTTTGATAATGCTAATCAGTTGAATCGTTTGGTTTATTTTGAAGAGATAAATACCGAGGAGATGGCGATGGAAAGGTTTAAAACCGTGAGCACCTATACCAGGCCCCAAAAAGAAAAAATGATCAGACCTGTTAACCCTGACTGGGTAGATCTGACCATTGGATTAAATTATGAAAGCGGCGTAAGGATTAGGCCTCAACTCCGTCCTTCAATGGGCTCAATGCGCAAAGCTGTTACTTTTTAACAAATATTAATGCGCCCGAATTCATGCAATATCTTTTGCCGCCGCGGTCTGCAGGCCCGTCGTCAAATACATGCCCCAGGTGTAAGCCTGTGCTGCGTTCAATTACCTCATCGCGAACCATGCCATCGCTGTTGTCGGTAACTATTTCTACCTTTTTTGGGTCGATGGGTTTTACAAAACTTGGCCAGCCGGTGCCGCTATCGTATTTATCATCCGAGGTAAATAGTACTTCGTGGGTAGCTGCGCTGATGTAAACGCCCTTTTCGTGGTTGTTATAATAGGCATTTTGATACGGTGGTTCGGTGCCGCTTTCAACCATAATATAGTACTGATTGGAGGTTAGCGTTTTTTTCCAATCGGCAGGCGCTTTGCTCATCTTCCGTTTTGGGTTGTATGGTTTTAATTGCTGACCCGAAGTTTGCTGGCAACCAAATGCTGCTATAATGCCAATAATTGCCAATGTTAAAATTGATCTCTTCATTATTTTAATGTTTTTAGGTTTGTCGTTTTGGATATCCTTTCCTTACAACAATAATTACGAAATAATTTTGAGGCAGGTTTGCTCCAACGCAAAAAATGTTATATCGCTTTAGGTTTGGGTACCAGTACCGAAGTTACAATATGTAACATGCCGTTGCTCTGCTGTATATCAAACTTGCTGATAACGCTTTCGCCGCCATTTTCATCTACCAATACAATATTGCGGTTTCCATCAATCTTAGCGGTAATTTTGCTCCCGGCCAGGGTTGTAAAGATGGCTTGCCCATTTCCTGAGTTTATCTTCCGGGCAATATCCCTTGCGGTTAATCTACCCGCAATAGCGTGATAGGTGAGCAGGTAATTTAAATCCAGTTTGTGGCTTGGTTTTAACAAGCTATCCAACTCGCCTGCAGGTAATTTTTCAAAAGCGGCGTTGGTTGGTGCAAATACGGTGATAGGGCCTTTACTTTTGAAGGTATCTGTTAAGCCGGCATCAGCAATAATGCTTACGAGTGTAGTGTATTCTTTTGATTGGGTGATGTTTTCGATGACATCATTTGAAGATATCATCCTGATTCCGTCGACAATTTTTACCTTTCCCCACTTCGCTTTTACTGAATCATTTACCGGGTTAACCACTGCCGCTGTCTGGGCAAAAAGAAAAGTTCCGTTAAAAATCAGCAATACTGCCCCCAACCATTTTATCATCCCGCAAAATTAAATAAAAATTTTAAACCCCTATGACAACGTAAAAGCCCAATGGTTTATTTGACATTGTAAAGATTTAACAATTTTATAACCGTTAATGTTTTTTATCTTGGCGCAGCCCAATTAAAAAATAATAATCTAAAGTGACTGCCTATGAAAATTTTATTTTTTTGCCCCCGTTGGGGCCAGGAGCATACGACTTGGGATGCATTTTTAAAAAAAGTAAAAGACGCAGGCTACGATGGGGTGGAGGCCGGTTTGCCCATGGAGGAAAAGGCCAAAAATGAGATACTGGAAAGCATCGAAAAAAGCGAGCTCCAGTTTATTGCCCAGCACTACGAAACAACCGTAAAGGATTTTGAACAACATTGTGATGAATATGCCAAACGTATAACCAACCTGGCATCGGCGAAGCCGCTGTTTGTAAACACGCAAACAGGTAAAGACTATTATTCATTTGAACAGAATGAACAATTGATTGCCATTGCGCGCACCATTTCGGCTGAAACGGGCGTGAAGATCCTTCACGAAACGCACCGGGGAAAGTTTAGCTTCGCTGCACATATAGCCCAAACTTATTTTGAAAAGATAGCGGATTTAAGAATCACCCTTGATATTTCGCACTGGTGCAATACTGCTGAAAGCTTTTTGGCTGATCAGCAGGATGCGGTGGACCTGGCTATCAGCCGTACAGACCACATCCATTCGCGTGTGGGTTATCCCGAAGGCCCGCAAATAACCGATCCAAGGGCGCCGGAGTGGAAAGAGGCCCTGGATTTTCACCTGCAATGCTGGGATAAAGTTATCGCGATAAAGAAAAAAGAAGGTGCTAAAGTGATGACGATCACATCGGAATTTGGCGCACCGCCATACCTGCCACTACTGCCTTATACCAAACAGCCGGTGGTAAGTCAATGGGAGGTAAATGTGTTTATGATGCAGTTGTTGAAGGAAAGGTATAGTTGAGTTTTTTTGAATATTTATCAATAAAATTGATCAGAAGTGTAAACCCAGGCGTTTTTCAATTACTTCATTATCAGCCAAATAGCGTTATCGTATTGAAAAAGTGGAAACTTTGTGTAAACCCTGAGATTTAACCACGGAGCGCACGGAGGAGGCACAAAGAGCACGGAGATACGGAGTTAAGTATATTTAGCTCCGTCAACTCCGTGCTTTCTCAGTTTCTCAGTGTTAAAAAAACTCTCCTACCAGCCTGGTGTAAACCCTAAGCCAAATACCGGTTTGTTAATATCAGTCCGGTTAAACGGAAATGCCCAATAAGGTTCCAAAACAAAGGCCCCGAATACATTTACCCTCACAGACACACCGGCGCTTAATGCCGGTACGCGCTGATTTGCGGCATACTGCGGTACCTGCAATTGCTGGCCGTTTGAGCCAATGATGGGCTTTCCGTTCACATCAACAGCAGGGGTGTAGCCTGTAAGATCGGGCCCCGACTGGAATTTTATCTGGTCGCCGGAGTTCCAGGCTAAACCAGCATCAAAAAAGAAGTTTAACTCGGTAAACAGGTATTTTGATTTGATTTGCGATAATCTTTCAGGCCCGGTAAGCGGTAACCGAATTTCGAAATTAGCCACCGCAAGCCTGTTGCCTGATAACTGATCGATGGTAAATCCGTTTGTCGGCGTTTTATTTGAATTGTTATAAAAGGTTTGCGCTTCGTACCCGCGGATCAGGAAAGGATAGCCCAAATACAACTGGTATATATTACCCGTATTACCAAAGCGGCCATACCCGTATAAGCGGGCGGCAAAAGTTACCGGCGCAACCCGTACGTATTCGCGCAGATCAATCGTAGGCGCAAAATACTGGTAGGTACCAAAATCATACTCGGCCTGCAACCTGTACCGATAACCGTTAAGCGGCGATGCTACCCCGAAAAACGAATTGTCGCCAACGAGCGCGGTATTCACGTTAAAGATTGTAAATGGCGTCAAGCTGATGCCATTGTTGGTGGTTTCGGCGTTATAAACCGAATTAGCCACATGGGTATGAGTGTAATTTAAAACGTTGCCCGATGTATCAAAAACGGTACTATAACGATCAACGCGGTAATAATAGGTGGCGCCGCCGGTACCAAATTCAACCCGGGTTTTTTTGGTGAGGGGATAAGAGGTAAACAGCGAAACCTGGTCCTGGAAAATGCGGATCAAATCAAACCTTTCCTCATTTGCCGGTATGGTGGTGGTACTGTTGACCTGGAAGGTTGTAGGCACCACGCTATAATTTGCTGTTTGAAACGGGATGTGCGATACACTTGCGCCAAAATTCCATCGCCCGGTTTGCTTGATATAAGCAAATTGTCCGCCTACGTCATACACCTCGCCGTTTACAGCAACACCTGCGTATATCTGGTTGCGGCCCAATATATCACTGAATATCCCCTGTATGCCACTTGACAGGCCGGTTCCAAATTGGCTAACGCTTGCACCTACGCCACTACTCGCCAGGTAATCCATTTTAAATTGAGGCTTATACGGCACACTTTTTACCGAATCGAGCGGTAACCTTGGGTACACCAGGAAGTTATTTAAATTAGAATTGATCAGATCGACGCCAACTGAACGCGCCGGCGGCAACATGCCCGCGCTGAAATTTATATCCTGGCTGTCAACCGGTTTTGCGGTAAAATCGGCGGCTTTGGCTATGTATAGTGCATATTTTTGCGCGCGGTAGTAGGAGTAAAGGATATCGTTATCGGTTGATATACTTAAAGCCGGCGAATATTCGGTAATACCGCTGATGCCGGTAAATAAATCGGTCATTTGTTCAACCTTGTCGGTGGCAGGCGTGTAGCGGTACATGTTGCGGAACCCGTCGCGATTTGACAGGAAATAAATCTGCGAGCCATCCGACGAATACTGCGGATTTAAATTATTGGCGCCATTAAACAGCTTAATATCGGTCACTTTTCCGGTCGCCAGGTCCAGCTCGGCCAGGTTAAAGCTGATGGACTGACCCGGTGATTGATCATAAGTTGTCCGGTCGCTCGAGAAAATGATTTTTTTGCCATCGCGCGAAAAACTTGGCATATAATCCGAATACTTGTCGTTGGTTAACTGAGTAACCTGGCGCGTATCGAAATTATACATATACAAATCGCCCTGGCCCTCTGCCATGCCCTGGAATACCATGTTTTTACTATCCGGCGACCAGGAAAGATTGCTAAACTGCGCGGCTTTGCCCATGGATACATCGTCAACTACGTTTCCTGATGCTACATCAACCACCACCATGCGGTTGCGGCCCTTGTTAAATACGCTAAACGCAAACCGTTTACTATCCGGCGACCATGTACCCGCCGATTCGATGAAGTTAAATTCGTCGATATGGGTATTGGATATTTTACTTGTGAGCTTTCGTAAAACCTGCCCGGTTTTGGCATCGGCCAGGAAAAGATCGACTGTAAATAAATTCTTTTCCGAAAGGAATGCCAGGTACTTACCATCCGGGCTTATGGACGGCGCCAAATTCATTTTGCCGGAATTTTTTTCGTCGATCAGCCGCCGGCCTACAGGTGTTTGAATAGTGTCTTTCAGGTAGGGCTTGTAGGTAGCCTCGATGGAGTTTTTCCAAAGGCTGGATAAAGTCTTATCATCATATCCAAAGGTAC
>Ga0206865_1212_pt1 | contig 15058 bp, 3 predicted proteins | sample Alteio_BWOrgCont_39_FD_152628 | JGI IMG/M metagenome (GOLD analysis project Ga0206865, IMG submission 152628) | Enriched cells from forest soil in Barre Woods Harvard Forest LTER site, Petersham, Massachusetts, United States -... | ecosystem: Environmental > Terrestrial > Soil > Temperate forest > O...
TAAGGGAGCAAAAAAGACCGCTACCGGTAAAGCCACCAGGTGGCCCTTGTTTTTGTTGTTTTTGTTTATTATGGGCAGTGCCAATGCGCAAGTGCCCACGCTTAATTATGGCAGCCCGCAAACCTACACGCAAAATACCGCTATAACCCCTTTAGTACCAACCGCGGATGGCGTGGCGCCATTTGCATACAGCCGTACCAAAATAGTTGTGCAAAATGAGTTTATTGACTTCGACGTAAATATAAGCGGCCTCGCTTTTGATTCAAATAACAACCTGTTTCTGGGCGTTGCCGACCATGTGGATGAATTTCCGGGAGGGGGCAGCTACTTTGTTCACTATAAAACCGGTTTTAAAAATGTAAGTGCATTGGCAACAGACGCGCAGGGCAATTTGTATGTAACGGACGCTACAGCAAATGCATTATATAAAATGGCGCCCGGTGGCGGAACGGTGACAACCCTTTCCACCGCTTTTCCCCACGCTGACGGCGTAGCGGTTGACGCCCTTGGCAATGTTTATGTTATGAGCGGGGAGCTCGGTAAATTATGGAAGATGCCTGTAAACGGCGGTATTCCCGTCCCACTGACGGTTGGTACTGCAAGCCACTGGTGGGGTGGCCTGGCCGCAGACCGTGCAGGGAATATTTATGTATCCGACAGGTTGTTCGGCATTGTGTATAAACTTCCGGCCGGCGGCGGCCCGGCGGTAACCATAGGTTCCGGATTTGCTGAACTGAATGGATTAGTGATTGACCCTGCCGGTAATATTTTTGTTTTAAACAACTATGGGAACATTTCAATGATTCCTGCCGGCGGTGGTAGCGCAATCCTAATCAATTCGAATATTGATGTGGGCACATTTGTAACGCTGGATAACTACGGAGATTTATATTTCATAGCGGCGGGGCAGGACGATATTGAGAAAATAAATCGCGCAGGCGGATATTTTATAAGCCCCGCCCTACCGCTGGGACTAAACTTTGACGAAAATACAGGTATTATCAGCGGCACGCCAACCGTGGTAGGTGCAGCAACAAATTACACGGCTACCGCTTATAATAGCTCCGGCAAAACGTCTAAAACCATCAATATAAAAATATCCCCCTATTTGGATTCGCATTATGCCAAGCTTGCGCAACTAAAATTGAGCCGCGGAGAGTTATCGCCGGTATACTCATTATCCGCAACCAATTACACAGCAACGGTTGTAAACGGCGTGCGATCAATCACTGCAACGCCGGTAACTGCATCACCTCTGGCAAAGGTAAAAATAAACGGCTATGCAGTAGAAAGCGGTGAGGCTTGGCCTATGGCACTGGCTGTAGGTGCCAATATCATAAATGTTGTAGTTACGGCGCCTGACGGAGTGACCACTCAAACCTATACGATAACCGTAAACCGGCCAGGCACCAGCTCCGATGATCTTTTATCGCTAACGCGCAGCGCGGGCCTTATATCTCCGGTGTTTTCAGCATTGACGACCAGCTATACCTCAAACGTGGTTAACGAGATAACACAACTGAAGGTGACGCCAACTGCTTTCGATCCGGATGCCATTATCAAAATAAACGGTGCATCCCTCACTCCTCCGATAGGATTAGGGCAGCCGTCAGCGACTGTCCCCTTGTCAGTGGGCGTTAACGCAATCAGTATCGTCGTCACATCATCTGACGGAACTGCCACCAAAACCTACACCCTAACAGTAACGCGGGCGGTATCGGATAATGCGAACTTAAGTTATCTTTATACCAGCTTAAATCCACTCTATAGTTTTTCGCCAATTAACTACAGCTATGATTTCACGGTTGCACATGAGAATAACACGATAACGGTAAGCCCAACCACCGCTGTTCCGGTGTCTACCGTAAAGGTGAACGGGGTGCCGGTAAGTTCTGGCTCAACTTCCAGCCCCATTTCACTTGCTAATGGTTTAAATACTATAAACGCGGTTGTTACCGCACTTGACGGTGTAACCACTAAAACTTACGCCCTTAACGTCACCCGTATTGGCCCGGTTAACCCCTTCCTTGCTTCTTTAATCATCAATCCAACCAACAATCTTACGCCTGTAATCAAACTCGGCACCACGAGTTATGCCGCCCCGGTTAGTTACAAAGACAGCGTGGTGACCATGACGCCTATTACCAGCGATCCCGGCGCCACGGTAACGATCAACGGTGTTGTAGTGGCGACAGGGATTGCATCGGGCCCGATTAAGCCTGCGTTAGGGCACAATTATATAAATATTGTGGTTACAGCCTCTAACGGAAAATCCTCCAAAACTTACGTTGTTGACGTTTTTCGTTATTCAATTATACAATCCGATGCCCACCTTTCAACGCTCAGCGTTAAAGATGCTGCCTTAACCCCCGTATTTGCTTCTAATACATTTAATTATACCGTCACCATACCAAGTAGCTTAACCAGATTAACCTTACGGTATAACCCCGACGATGAGTATGATGAAGTCGTAATTAATGGAGGATCATACTATCCAAATTACGACAATGAAATCCCGTTGTCACCCGGCACAAATACAATTACACTCAAAGTTTATTCGGAGGATAAAATAAATTCCGATATCTCATTATATACCATAACGGTGATGCGGTATCCGCTTTCGAATAATGACAAACTTTCATCCCTCGTGCTTACTACAGCCGGCACGCTATCTCCGGCTTTTGCGCCTGCAACAACCAATTATACTGTAACTATGACCGATGATGAAACAGCATTTGCGTTAACGCCCACCGCGAGCGACCCTGGTGCGGTAATTACGGTAAATGGAGCTTCTGAGGTGTCGGGGCAATCGGCAGAAACGTATTATGTGTATAATAAGCCAGTTGTTCTCAAAATCGTTGTTAAATCTTCGGACGGTACAGCCAGCAAAACTTATACAGTAACAGCTAACCGCCCCGATCCGATACTCTCAGCGTTAAAGATAAGCCATGGTGTTTTGGATTCGGTGTTTGTCAACGGTGTTTTTCAGAACAGGTACACTGTAAATGTGGCAAACAGCGTATCTTCGGTAACATTAACGCCCACATTATCTGACTCACAGGCGATAATTATCATAAACAATGCGGTAGTGTCATCGGGCATCGCATCCGCTCCAATTCCCTTGTCAGTTGGTTCAAACACCATACAATTGAATGTAGATTTACCTAATTTCGAATTTGGAGAGGTCGTGACGGTCACCAGGGCCTCAGGTCCAGTCGCTGATTTCAACGCCGGTATTAGTGAAAGCGCACCACAGCGAACGCCGGTTTTGGCCAATGACGGCATCGTTGTCCATTCAGCCTTGTCGCCCAACGGGGATGGCATTAACGACTTTTTGATTATTGACGGCATACAAGCTTATCCCGATAATAAACTATCGGTGATGAACCGCAACGGGCAACTCATTTTTGAAGCAAAAGGCTACGATAACGCCTCGAAAGTTTTTGATGGCCGCAGCAATAAAACCGGGCAAATGCAATTACCTGGGACCTATTTTTACTCGCTGGAGTATACAGTAAAAGGCGTAACCAAACACAAAACCGGGTATTTGGTGCTGAAGTATTAAGGTTGGTGATTAGAGGTTAGTTGATTGGAGATTAGGAAAACCATTGCTTTGCCTTGCGATATTGATTAACTGAAAATTACCTTAAAAGACTTGCAAGTGTAAGACATTTGCAAGTCTTTTTAGTTTCGGAATGCCGGTTATCAATCACACCAAATGCTGTTATTATTATGTAACAAATATTTTACAACAGAAATCGTCCCGGCTCTATTGCAAAAAGCATCTATTTATAGCCAAACCTCTCGCTATCAATTAAAAAATACAAAGTAGTAGGTATTTTTTGTGATAAATTTGATGTATATCTTGCCGCCGGTGCAACGTTCCCCTTTGTTGGCTGATTATCTGTAAATTACATCATAACTATGAAAAGAAACGCTACCCCGGGAAGAATAAACCATATTAAAGTTGCACTGTGTTATGGCGTGAAGTTTTGCGCTCCTATTTTAGCGACGGTTATGTTATTTATGGGTACCTGCTTTGCGCAGGCACCGGTTATTAGCTATGCCGGCCCGCAAACTTATCCCACAACTGTTCCTATTAATCCGTTGTCGCCCACGAACACCGGCGGCCCTGTGCCGCCAAAAATAGCCGTAATAGGGTCAACGCCCAACGGCGCCTCTTCCATTGCAGTTGATGTGGCAGGAAATATATATTTCACACGATATGGGGCTTACCAGATAAATAAAATACCGGCGAGCGGGGGAGCAGTAGTTACTATAGGTAATGGTTTTTCATATGCGACGGGCATTGCGGTTGACGCTTCAGGTAATGTGTATGTGGCCGAAAGTGGTCACGACGATGTAAAAGAAATACCGGCTGGTGGGGGAGCGCCCATTGTTTTAGGCAGCGGTTTCCAATATCCTGAGGGCATAGCTATTGATGCTTCAAATAACGTGTACGTAAGCGATTTGATTACTCACCAGGTAAAAAAAATACCGGCAGGGAACGGCACCACGGTTGTTATAGCCGCTGGCTTCCAGAGCCCTAATAGTCTTGCTGTTGATGGAGCTGGTAATATTTTTGTAGTCGACGGGGGAAATATTATTAAAAAAATTGCGGCGGGCACCGGCTTGGTTACCACGGTGGCAACCCTTACTGAGAATATCGGGGAAATTGCGGCGGATGCGTCCGGAAATATTTATTATGCAGATTACAACAATTCCTCAATCATTAAATTGCCGGCGGTTGGCGGGACCGGGATTCAAATTGCATCGGGATTAGGAAGCCTGGGCGCTGTTGCGGTAAATGCTTCAGGAACTGTATATTTTAGTAATGATAAACAGGTGGACGCAGTTTACAAAACCGGTGGCTACTCGGTTAACCCCGCCCTACCCCAGGGCCTGGCTATTGACATAAACAGCGGCGTAATAAGCGGGACGCCTTTAATACCTGGCGGTCCTCAGACTTATACGGTTTCAGCAACCAACAATAGCGGCACGGCCACTACTACGGTTAGTATTGCTGTCAACGCGCTGACTAAGCCGGTCATCAGCTACGCCACACCGCAAGTTTATACTACGGGTAATGCAATTAGCCCCCTGTCGCCGGTAAACACCGGCGGAAGCGCCGCCCCCGAAACGCCTGCTGTTGTAATTGCACCATTTAACTTCAGCGTGATAGGGGTCGACAAATCTGGAAATATTTATACGGCAACCCCCAACGGTTCCGGGATACAGGAATATCCGGCAGGTGGTGGAAATACTATAACAATAGCATCAAACATACCTGGCATAACAGAAATATCAGGTATAGTGGCAGACGCAGCCGGTAATATTTATTTTTCGAGCCAACGAGAACAACGTATCATGAAAATTGCGGCGGGTACCAGTACGCCTGTTACCGTTGTGAGCGGGGTAAGTTATCAGTCTTTCCTGGCGATTGATGCTGCCGGGAACTTTTATTACGCAGGATCTGGCATGATAATGAAGATTCCGGCAGGTAGCAGCACGCCGGTGCTTGTTGCAACAGGTTTCAGTTACATCATCGGCGTGTGTGCCGACGGGCAGGGGAATCTTTATATTGCAGATTATATTTCAGCTCAACAAATCACCACCATCAAGAAAATTCCTGTTGGTACTTCCGCCCCGGTTACTTTTGCTACAGGGATATCAAGTGGCTTCACAGGAATTGTCGCTGATGCGGCAGGCAACGTATTTTATTCCGTTTATAATATGCCAACAATTACGGAAATACCTGCGGGCGGCGGAAACAATATCGCTGTCGGTTCAGGATTCGTATATCCGGCAAATGTTGGGGTGGATGCAAAAGGCGAGATTTTTGTACTTGACCGTCAGTCAAAAGAGTATTTATTAGAGAAAATTTTGATAAGCGGGTATAAAATCAGCCCGGCTTTACCTGCAGGGCTTAAGTTTGATACCGTAACCGGCGTTATTAGCGGCATGCCCCTTGTGCCAACACCTGCGACTAATTATACGGTAACCGCTTTTAACAGCGCTGGCAGTAGCACAAGCGTTGTCAATATAACAGTCGATACATCAAACCCTCTTGGCTTTAGTTACAACAGCCCACAGGTATATTATCCCACTGTGCCTATAACACCCCTTGCACCGCTGAATACAAACGGAGCCATACCGGGCACAGGTGTTACAACCTTAGGCACCTTAGCAGTTAATATCAATTCCATGGCAGTTGACGCGTCAGGCAGCGTTTACATTGTTGGCGCCAACAGCACCGGCGTATCCAAATTAACAGGCAATACCTTTGTTACGCTGGGAACTGGATTGATGAATCCGACGGGTATTGCAGTTGATGCTGCCGGCAATATATTTATTGCCGACAATGGACATGGATCTATTAAAGAACTACCCGCGGGAAAAAAGCAATTAATATATATATCGGAGGCTAAAGATAATAACGGCGACATATTACCCCCAAATGGAATTGCTGTTGATGCCATGGATAATTTATATCTATCTACAAATTATAATGGTATATATAAAATACCGGCGGGAAGCAAAACAGCCACTTATGTTGGCGGTGCCGAAAATACCAGCATTGCCGTTGACGCTGCGGGTAATGTGTTTTCCTATGAAGTCGATCTCAGCGAAATAATAGAATTGGTTGGTGGCAGCGGGACACCTGTTGTGGTGGCCAGCGGCCTGTCTGCGGTTACCGGGATAGCAGTGGACGCTTATGACAATGTATTTTATGCACAGGGCAACACCGTAATAATGGAATTACCTGTAGACGGCAGCCCTGCGTTTGCGGTAGCTACCGGTTTGAGCGCCGCAAAAAGCGTAGCGTTGGATAACAAGCGCAATATTTTTACGGCAAGCAGCGGCAGTATTATCCAGGAAGCGGCATTCGGTACTTATATCATTACGCCGGCATTGCCATCAGGTTTATCTTTGGACCACAAAACAGGTATTATTTCCGGCATTCCGGCAGCACTAACGCCCGCTGCAAATTATACCGTTATTGCCTACAACGCCCAGGGCGCCAGCTCAACAATCGTTAATATTGCCGTTAGTACACCACCTAAACCCAATATCAGCTACAACACACCCCAAACGTTTAACGTGGGTATGCCTGTTTCAATTAACCCCGTAAATACAGGCGGACCTGTTCCTCCACAGTTACCGGTAACTTTTGCATCAGGACTCAGCAGCCTGTCGATACGCGGGCTGGCGATAGATGCCCAGGGAAACGTTTATGCTTCCTTTTACGGCAGTGCCGCTATTAGTAAATATCCTCCCGGTGGCGGTACACCAACATCTGTGGGTTCTGGCCTTAGTGAACCGGCGGGCCTGGCGTTAGATGCAACAGGCAATTTATTTATTGCTGATTACGGAAACGCTGTAGTAAAAGAGATACTGGCCAGCAATGGCAGCATTGTTACTTATGGCACCGGATTTGTTAAACCCCAGGGCGTCGCGGTTGATGCATCGGGCAATTTATATGTGAGCGACGGCGGCAAAAATGCAATTTTTAAGATTCCGGCAGGTGGAGGAACGGCCACTCAACTGGTTGGCGGCCTGAACAAGCCACAAGGTATTGGGGTGGACCCCTCAGGTAACATTTATTTTGCCAATTCCGGTGGTGGTAACATCAGAGAGGTGCTGGCCGGCACCAATACTTCTATTGTTTTTGCCACGGGCTTTAAACAGCCTTATAGTGTGTTTGTTGACCGGACGGGGAATGTATTTGTTACGGACATGGGCGACGCGACTGTAAAAAGAGTTCCTGCAGGGGGTGGCACGCCGGTTGTTATAGCAAAAGCGATTACTTTGAAAGGCCCAATCGCCGTAACATCAGACGCGTATACAAATTTATATATCGGCGATGCTACAGCCGGATCGATTTATGAGATCAATCCCGGATACTATATCAACCCATCATTACCCGCCGGGCTCAGCATCGATCAAAACACCGGCATCATTAGCGGGATACCAACCGTAGTAAGCCCCAAAACAAATTATTCGATAGCAATTCGTAATAGTACCGGCTTTAGCGTAGGCACGGTAGAAATTACAGTAAACCCTTACCAACAACCTGTTTTGTCCTATACCAGCCCACAAGTATATGCTATGAACACAACCATTACACCGTTGGCACCCACAAGCAGTGCGGTTTTTCCCGCAGGTTTTACGCTAAACGCAACAACTTTTGCTTCGGGCTTAGCCGGTAACGAAGGTGTGGCGGCAGACTCGGCCGGGAATGTATACGTTGCCGAAACAACTAATAACGAGGTGGCAAAAATAGCTCCCGGCGGCGCACTTACCCCTTTGGGTTCGGGCTTTACCGGCCCGGTAAACGTGGCGCTGGATGCGGCTAAAAATGTGTACGTGGCCGACTATGGCAATCATGCGGTTAAGGAAATAACAACCGGGGGCACTTTATTAACCTTAGGCTCCGGCTTTACCAATCCGGTTAGCTTAGCGGTAGACAATGCCGGTAACGTTTATGTAGCTGATTATGGCTTCGGCATAAAAAAAATACCGGCCGGCAACGGCACGCCGGTTAATATTGCATCATCAGCGTACAATAATGCAACCGCTGTTGCGGTAGATGGCAATGGCAATGTTTTTTTTACCATGGGCGGCGTTTACGAAATGCTGGCATCAACCGGTACTGTAATGCAATATGCCAATAGCCTGGCTAACAGTGCCGGCAATATTGTTATTGATGCAAACGGGAATATATATTATAGCGCTTTGCTCAACAGCAACAGTAACCGCGCGGTATTTGAAATTACGGCCGGCAGTACGGTAAGTAACCAGCTAAACTATGGCTCAGCAGGTAACAACCACAATATTTATCTTGCTGTAAATACTGCCGGTGTGCTCTACCTGTCCGATCAGGTAAGCAGCACCGTTACCAAATGTTTGCCCCAGGGTGGCTATTTTGTAAGCCAGTTTTTGCCTCCGGGCCTTTCTATCAGTAATGGTACCGGTGTCATCAGTGGCACACCAACTGCTGCCCTTGCTGCAACCAGCTACACGGTAACGGCATATAATACCGGCGGCAGTGGCGCGGCAACACTAAGTATTAAAACAGTGGCTTCCGCCAATTCCAGCCTTACTAATCTTGAAGTGAGTGGAGGTACCTTAAGCCCGGCATTTGTTACAGCAACAAAAGCCTATTCCATAACCGTGCCATATATAACCACCGCTGTAACAGTTACGCCTACTGCCGGCGACGGCACCGCCATAATCGGGGTTAATGGGGTTACAGTTGCTTCGGGTGTGGCATCTGCGGCAATACCGCTGTCAGTTGGGGCCAACACTATCAGCGTAAACGTAGTTGATAATGGAGGTACTACGGTAAGCAATTATACTATAACAGCCAGCCGGGCCGGCAATCCCAGCCTTGCCGGGCTTGCTGTAAATGCCGGTACATTAAATCCTGCATTTGCACCGGACGCATTCAATTACACTGTTACCATGCCTGCCGGGGTGAGCGCCATTAACATTACACCTACATTGGCCGATACTACCGGCACCATCAGCATAAACCAAAAAGCCATCGCTACAGGAACAGCATCGCCCAATATACAATTGGCTTTAGGTTCAAATAACATCACCATTGTGACTGAGACTATCGACGGTCTTTCGGCAACTTACACCATAAACGCCATCCGCCCATCAGCAAATGCAAACCTGCGGACGTTAAAGCCAAGTGTCGGGACACTGTCGCCCGTATTTGCAACCAACACTTTAAATTACACGGAGAGTGTTTCGAATACGCAAAATTCCATTAAAATAACGCCATCCGTTGCCGATGCTACTGCTACCGTTAAAGTAAATGGCACTGACGTAACATCGGGCACAGCATCAACAGGCATAGCATTAAATGTGGGCGCTAATACCATTAACATCCTGGTAACCGCACAGGATGGCACAACCACCAAAACCTACACCATAACAGTAACCCGCGGGTCCTCGGCAAATGACAACCTGTCGGCGTTAAAATTAAGTGTCGGAACATTATCGCCGGCATTTGATGCTGCTACCCTAAACTATACCGAAAGCGTGCCAAATACCCAAAATTCTATTAAAGAAACAGCTACAGTTGCCGATGCTGCTGCCACTGTTAAAGTAAACGGTACGGCGGTAACATCGGGCACAGCATCAACGGGTATAGCTTTAAACGTAGGCGCCAATACCATTACAACTGTAGTAACTGCACTTGATGGCACTACCACTAAAACGTACACCATAACGGTTACCCGCGCAGCCGGCCTGGTCAATATCCCGGATGAGTCGTTAAGCGTAAGTCAGCAGTCCACTTCACCGACGATGGAGGATGATGTCGTTCTGGTACACCAGGGCTTGTCGCCCAACGGCGACGGTATTAACGACTTTTTGGTGATAGACGGCATACAAGCCTATCCGGATAATAAATTATCTATCATGAACCGCAACGGGCAACTCATTTTTGAAGCAAAAGGTTACGATAATGCCTCAAAAGTTTTTGATGGCCACAGCAATAAAACCGGGCAGATGCAATTGCCGGGAACGTATTTTTATCAGTTGGAATACACAGTGAAAGGCGCGATCAAGCACAAAACCGGGTATTTGGTGCTGAAGTATTGATGTTGTTTAGTTAGTATTTGATTAAAACCAGAAGGGGAAACGTCGCCATAAGATGTTTCCCCTTTTTTGTGGCATTTAAAACCAAGTATGCTGGCCTATGGCCTCTATTGTAACTATTCACAGCAGTTTCCGTTAAACAGCCTTGTCCCGGATAAAAATATCATATCCAGGTGCTACCCAAACTTGATTGATTAAACCCAAACTGTATGAAAAAATCGTTACTTGCCTTAAGTATCCTATTAACACTTTTTTTCTGCCCGGCCCAAACCAAAGCCCAAACACTTAGCAACGGCGTTATTTATGGCGTTATTGTTACCTGTTCCGGCTCTGCATCCGCCAGCCCCAATGTTCAGCACTTCCTGGTTACGGGCACTGGTTTAACAGGTAGCCTTAACGCAAAGGCGCCTTCCGGATTTGAGATATCGCTTTCGTCCGCCAGTGGCTATGCCGGTACCTTAAGCCTGGCAAAGGCAGGCACGGCCAGCTACCAGGGAACTATTTATGTGCGGGCATCGGCTTCGGCTCCATCAGGTAGTTTAACCGGTTTGGTAACGCTGTCAACAACCGGCGCCAGCCATATTATCCCGGTAAGCGCTACCGTAAATGCTTTACCCGGTGTAAATACAGTTGCGGATCAATCCGTGGCCAATGGCAATTTAATTACACCCATCATTTTTAGCGGCTCGGGCAATATGTTTTCCTGGGTAAATAATACGCCTTCCATCGGCCTTGCCGCAAGTGGTGTGGGTAATATTAACGCATTCGCCATAAAAAACCCCGGCAGCAGCCCGGTAACGGCTACTATTACCGCTACCCCTATAAGTGCCGGTTACGCCTATATTGCAAACCGTAATTCCAATACGGTATCGGTTATAAACCTGGCGACTAATACAACCACCGCAACCCTGGTAGCCGGCGCGCCCGACGGGGTAACAGTGAGTCCGGACGGCTCCAAAGTTTTTGTGACAGGCGATGGCGCTTCAACTATTTCGGTCATCAATACGGCAAACAATACCGTAAGAAGAAACATTCCGGCAGGAAGTTCGCCTTCCGGAACAGCGGTAAACGTAAGTACATCGATGGCTTATTTTAGCAATTTTTCGGTTGACAGCGTTACGGTTGTAAATACCGATACTTATCAAATTGTGGCGCATGTACACGTTGGTACGCATCCAAAGGGCATCTGTATCAGTCCCGATGGCAGCATGGTATATGTGGTTAACACAAATTCAAAAAATGTTTCGGTAATAAATACAAAAACCAACCTGGTAGTGGCCACTATCGCAGTGGGGTCAGAACCTTCTGGCATAACAGCAAGTCCCGACGGTAAAAAAATATACGTAGCCAATTCGGGATCCAATACCATTTCGGTTATCAGCACGGCAACCAACACGGTTACATCCACCGTAAGCGGCGGCGCCGGACCCGCCGGTATTGCACTGGCACCCGACGGCAACCAGCTTTATATCTGCAATTCATCAGTCAATACAGTTACTGTACTTAATACCCACTCGTTCGGCATTCAAACCATCCCGGTAGGTTCAAACCCTTCCGGAATTTCAGTAAGTGCCGATGGTACGCGTGTTTACGAAACAAACACCAACTCAAATAACCTTGGTGTAATTGATGCAACCAGTAATTTGCTTTTAACCACACTAACAACCGGAACGAGCCCGCTATCGATAGGCAGTTTTATAAAAAACGGTTCGGAATGTGCCGGTGCGCCTATAACCTTTAAAATTACAGCAACCCCGGGCATTTCAAAAAATGCCGATCTCACCAGTTTTACATCTGGTGCAGTTGCGTTTACGCCGGTATTTAACGCTGCAACAACCAACTACACCGGTAAAGGGACCATTCATACCACTTCGATAACCATAACGCCGGTAACCTATGATGTAAACGCTACTGTAAAAATCAATGGTATAAGCGTTAAATCAGGATCCGTATCGCCGCCCATCCCTATAAAAATTGGATACGATACCATTAAAATAGTAGTAACCGCCCAGGATAAAATAACCCAAAAAACATATACAGCAATTGTTTCCAGGTTTTCGTCGGATGCCTATCTTAGCAAATTAAAGTTAAGTAACGGCTTAATATCGCCATCATTTTTGCCCACTACCGGCAGTTACACCACAACCGTGAATTATGCCGTTGAGCAAATTACCGTTATACCAACAACTGTTGACGCTACTGCAACCGTTACCGTAAACGGTAAAGCGGTAGCATCGGGTGCTGTATCGCAGGCAATAAAGCTGAATGCGGGCAACAACACCCCTAATTTGATTAGCGTTGTGGTAAAAGCCCAGGATGGCGTAACCACCAAAACATACAATGTATTTGTTACCCGGGCCTTATCGCCCAATGCAGCTTTATCCCGCTTAAAATTGAGTAATGGCGTATTGTCGCCGGTATTTAACAGTACCGTTAGCACCTACAGTACGCAAGTGCCAAATACTTTAACGTCCATAACGGTTTCACCCACTACGGCCGATGCCAATGCCAGGGTGAAAATTAACGGTATAATAGTAAAATCAGGAGCAACGTCAGCGGCTATTCCTTTGTCGGTTGGTAATAACACCATTACCGCATTAGTAATTGCCCAGGATGGCTCAACTACAAAAACGTATACGGTAACCGTTTTAAGAACGCCATCGGCCAATGCCAATCTCACGCTGCTCAAACTCAGCAGGGGTATTTTATCGCCGGTATTTGCAACCGGCACTACGGAATATACCGCATCGGTAGTAAACGGGGTAAGTTCGGTTATTGTAACGCCAACCGCATTCAGTTCAACCGCTACCGTAACTGTAAACGGCACATCCGTAAACTCCGGGAGCGCATCGGCTGCAATAGATTTAACAGTAGGCGCTAACAACATTGCGGTAGTTGTTACCGCGCAGGACAACACCACCATCAAAACATACAACATTATTATCACAAGGGCCGGCAGCCCCGAAACCATCCCCGACCAGGCCGCTTACGTGGCAAACCCGGTTGAAACACCTGTTACGGTTGACGACGGCGTAGCGGTACACCAGGGGCTATCGCCTAACGGGGATGGAATAAACGACCGCCTCACCATTGATGGCATTGCTCAATACCCGGATAACAGGCTAACCATTGTGAACCGCAACGGATCATTAATATACGAAGCCAAAGGATATGATAACGAAAACAGGGCATTTGACGGTCGCTCCAATAAAACCGGGCAAATGCAGGTACCGGGAACTTATTATTACTCACTTGACTATACCGCCAACGGCACCATCAAACATAAAACCGGGTATATTATTTTAAAGTACTAATGATAAAAACCTGCTAACCGGAATTACCGGTGATAGTTAGTTCAAAGTCCCTCCCGCCGCTCCAGGTGTTCCTGAACCGATGGGAGGGACTTAAACATTACAGCAAATTCAACTGAAAGCGAGCGCACGTTATAGCGGGTTGGTAATCAGGGTTAACTGACAATCGCCTTGGGAAGCAGCAAAAAAAAGCCGCCTTATTTTATTAAAGCGGCTTTTGTATAAACGTTTTTCTTTATCTCTGCTATGTATGTATTGCAGTTTTTATTGTCTTTTCGACAACTGGTTAGTTACCTGATGCTGTTGAACTCCAACCATCACTCCAACCACCGTTTAATGACGGGTTTTGCGTTTCTTTAAGCAACTTATCATACCCTGCTTTTTGCGAAGGGGTTAATAATTCTTTTATCTTTTTGATAGTTGCTGTACGTAGTGGACCAACGTCTTTTAACATTTTATTGGTATTGGCGTTGTCCTGTTTTTTTATCTTATCGAATTTTTGGGCTGATTCCTGGTAAATAACGGCTACTTTAGAAGTTTGGCCATCACTTAATTTTAGTTGTTTTTGCAGACCTTTTGCCTTCTCAACCGGATCACCTGAGGGACCGGAGTGATTGCTTTGGGCGCGGCTTGCTGCTATTGATCCGATTAATAAACAGCATACGAACAGTAGTTTTTTCATTTTTTTGATTTTGATGGTTTCAGATATAATATAAATGTACAGTATTTTTGTTACAAACGAAACAGGCTGCGTTGGTTTACCAGCCGTTTTTCAACAAAAGGATCATTCATGATAACACTCGAATGATCGGTTTGTTATGCTTAAGCCTATTTTAATGCCGATACCATGGGCATACATACCGGGGCAACTGTTTTTTGTTTAAAAGTCAGTCTTTTTAAATGGATAACTTCCGGCGTATTATTCCCTTCGGTTATATGCAAAAACTGATCGGGCGCGATATTTTTGAAACGCTGTACTGCCCGGCTGCCTGCCCACCTGATCTCAATTTCATCAATTGATTTTGCCTGCCCTATGCCCATTTCCTGCTGCAGCGGCGATGACCCAAAGCTTCCGCCCGAATTAACATCCTTGTAAACACTCCGTTGTACCCCATTTTCGGTAAAAGTTACTT
>Ga0206865_1213_pt1 | contig 15011 bp, 8 predicted proteins | sample Alteio_BWOrgCont_39_FD_152628 | JGI IMG/M metagenome (GOLD analysis project Ga0206865, IMG submission 152628) | Enriched cells from forest soil in Barre Woods Harvard Forest LTER site, Petersham, Massachusetts, United States -... | ecosystem: Environmental > Terrestrial > Soil > Temperate forest > O...
AAGGCGATGTACACGATATAGGAAAAAATATAGTAGGCGTGGTTTTAGCCTGCAATAATTTTGAAGTAATAGACCTGGGTGTGATGGTCCCTGCACAAAGGATCCTCGAAGAGGCTAAAAAACATGATGTCGACATCATTGGGCTGAGCGGATTAATTACGCCATCGCTTGATGAAATGGTACATTTTGCCAAAGAAATGGAACGTAACGGATTTACCATTCCGTTGATCATCGGTGGAGCGACTACCTCGCGCATACACGCGGCTGTTAAGGTCGATCCAAATTATTCGGGGCCAGCCATACACGTTTTGGATGCGTCCAGAAGTGTAACGGTTTGCAGCAACCTGATGAGCAAGGATAACCGCGACGCCTATATACAAGGCATAAAAGACGAATATGCCAAAGCGCGCGAGGCACATTTAAATAAACGAAACGATAAACGCTTTGTAACCATTGATGAGGCCCGTGCAGGTAAATTCCAGATAAGTTTGGATGGCGATGTTGCTATCAAACCGACATTTACCGGAACAAAGGTTATAGAAAGCTACCCGCTGGAAGAATTGGTGCCTTATATAGACTGGACGCCATTTTTCCATACCTGGGAACTTCGCGGCAGCTACCCTAAAATTTTTGATGATAAATACGTTGGTGTTGAAGCGAAAAAGCTATATAATGACGCCCGGGTACTTTTAAAGAAAATTGTAGACGAAAAGCTGTTACAGGCTAACGGCGTAATTGGTTTTTGGCCGGCAAACAGTGTGGGCGACGATATTGAATTGTACACAGACGAAAGCCGCAAAACGCTGCTGACCCGCATCCATACCCTGCGCCAGCAGGCCGAGAAGGTTAAGGGCGAGCCTTACTATGCTTTATCTGATTTTATAGCAACAAAAGAAAGTGCCGTCCCCGATTATTTTGGTGGCTTTGCGGTAACAACCGGTATTGGTTGCGACGAACTGGTAGCTAAATTTGAAAAAGATTACGACGATTACAACAGCATTATGGCCAAAGCCCTTGCCGACCGCCTGGCAGAAGCCTTTGCCGAAAAAATGCATGAGTTGGTGCGTAAGGACTACTGGGGCTATTCAAAGGGTGAGCAGTTGGATACCGATGCCCTTATTAAGGAAGAATACCAGGGTATCCGTCCGGCGCCGGGTTATCCTGCGTGTCCGGATCATACTGAAAAAACAACTTTATTTGAGATACTGAAAGCCGAAAACAATGCCAAAATGCATTTAACAGAAAGCCTGGCCATGACGCCGGCAGCATCAGTAAGCGGATTTTATTTTGCACATCCGCAAGCCCGGTATTTTGGATTGGGCAAGATCAGCAAAGACCAGGTAGAGGATTATGCTACCAGGAAAAATATGGACCTGGAAACAGTGGAACGCTGGCTGGGACCTAATTTGAATTATTAGCCCCCCGGCCCCCTGAAGGGGGAGAACTGCGGGAGCACAAAAAGTAAATATTAACAACCATAATTTCCCCCTTTAGGGGGCCAGGGGGCATGAAGATAACCGAACACATAGAAAACGCAAAGGGCAAAACCCTTTTTTCATTCGAATTGATACCGCCTTTAAAGGGGCAAAGCATCCAGGGTATTTATGATGCGATTGATCCTTTGATGGAGTTTAAACCGCCTTTTATTGATGTTACTTCGCTGCGCGAAGATTTTATCTACAAACAGCATGACAATGGCCTGCTCGAGAAATTGAGTTATCGCAAACGACCGGGTACTATTGCTATTTGCGCTGCTATCCAGAATAAGTATAAAGTTGATACCGTTCCCCATTTATTATGCGGTGGCTTTACTAAGGACGAAACTGAGAACGGGCTGTTCGATCTCCAGTTTTTAGGCATTGAAAATGTACTGGTATTGCGTGGCGACGCCCGCCGTGGCGATGCATCCTTTGTGCCAACGCCAAACGGACACTGCTATGCTACCGAATTACTGCAACAGGTGGTTAACATGAATAACGGCATTTACCTGCACGAAAACAAAGATGAAAACCTGAAAACCGATTTCTGTATCGGCGTGGCAGGCTATCCCGAAAAGCATTTTGAAGCCCCAAACCTGAAAACCGATTTCAAATACCTGAAAAAAAAGGTGGATATGGGCGCCAGCTTTATTGTAACCCAAATGTTTTTCGACAACCAAAAATATTTCGATTTTGTAAATAGCTGTCGTGCAAATGGCATCAATGTGCCTATTATCCCCGGGTTAAAACCGGTTACCACTTCAAAGCAGTTAGTGAGCCTGGCTAAAACTTTCTACATTGATATGCCCGAAGAACTTTGCGACCTGATAAATGGCTGCAAATCCGAAAAGGCGGTTAAAGATGCCGGTATCGACTGGATGATCAATCAATGTAAGGAACTGATGGCTTTTGGTGTGCCGGTATTGCACTTTTACACCATGAGCAACGCAGGGCCTACAAAACGGATTGCGGAAGCGATATTTTAGGCTCCGAGGCTGTATTAAAAGCAACAACCATTCTTGAACAATCGAATAAATGTTCGACCACTGCAATACTTTGTGCTCCTTTGTGCCTTATTAGTGTCCATTGTGGTTTAAAAATTAACCACTAAGATCACAAAGAAGGCACTAAGAACACTGAGAACAAAGAATATTTGGCAGGATTTTCCTATAGCTGGTTTATGACACAACCACCTTTAAAACCTCAATTGGCGGATACTAACAGGATTTCAGCGCGAAGGATGTTCATAGATATCCTTTCGGTAACCACCGTGATAGAAATCCTTAAACTTGAGTAACGACGCCGGTGAGCAAGTCAACATTGTAAACAAATGTGCCGTATATGCTAACGAGCGTAAGCTTTGCCTTATGATTACCCAAAAATTGAAGCGTGCCTGATAAATCGGTTACCTGGTACTGGTAACGTGTTTCGCCACCGAATAAGGTGTTCACTGTTTTAAAGGTTACCTCGCCAGACGTTATATCAGCCGTTCCGGAGGAAAAATTTACCCGAAGCCCGCTTAAAGTATACGTTGAGCTGGTAATATTGTAGTGAGGCGCCTCAATATTCCTGAGATCAGACAATACGTATAAAGAGCCATCCATCGAAACCAGCTTATAGGTTTGGTCAAGCGCTTTTACTGCATATTTTTGTGCAAGGATAAAGGTATTAACATTAAGCCCGAACGATTCGGTATTTGCCAGGCTATCTTTAACGATGTAGCCATTAACTTTGCCGGCATCGCAGGTATAGGTGAAATTAAAGTTTCCGAAATAGGTTTTAACAGTATCAATAAAAGGGCTATATCCCGTTTTAAACTTGTAGGTAGTATCAATAACATAGCCACATAACGGGTTTACACTATTAACCACTAACTTATTCTTGTTAGTAATCTTGCTGCTCAATGGCGAATTTAAACCTTTGCTAACATCGTTTCCGCCATGCTGGCCGGTTATCGATGCATAAAATTCTGTAGCAATCTGGCTGCTTAACGCTTTGGTATCAATAGCAACATTAGTAGTGCCGGTAGCGGCTGGTTTTATCGTATTCTTTGTGCATGAAGCATACAAAAAAACTACGGCAGTAAGTAAAATAACAACGCGTGTAAAGTTTTTTTTCATAAAGATATCTGCTGAATGGGTAGGATGGTATAATTTATCATTCCAAATGTACAATAATCATGCTACAATTTGCAGTTATTGTTGGTTTACTCCTATTGGAAGTATAATGAGGAATGCGGCGTTGATTTCCTGCTTAAAATGAGCTATCATCGCCTCAATTTCTCCATAGTCCGTGCTGTTTCAAACATGCCGGCAAGTTTGCCGGGGGCATTTCGCCCGTATTGGGGAAATTTTACGAACTTTAATTCCCCAACCAAAAAAACTAAAATAAACCTAAGATATTTTATCCCCGTAGTCTGTTAGCCTAAGCAAAGCTTAAACACCCTACAAAAAAAGCCTGTGCGGACACAGGCCTTTAGGCTAATTTCATTAAAACATTCGATTTTACGATGTCGCCATATCACGGCCTCGCTTTCTCTTCGCTATAATTTCTCAAAATATTTTGCGGTATCGTGCATAATCGTAATTTTGATCGCACCCGAAAATAAACCTTATCGACAAAAAAAACACCTGCCCGAAATGATAAAAGTTTACCCCGGGATTTAAGCGGTTAAATATACTGCCTATGAAATTTTTGCAAACATTATGGACGGGGCCCTCGCGGGCCTTAAAACAACACCCCATGAATATGAAAGCCGGCTGGCTTTCGGCTGAATACCATTGGATGAGCTGGGCGCTAAGCTGCTTACAAGCCAAAAACGTTTTTGGTGATATTAGCCTGGTGACCGATACAACCGGGAAAGAAATTTTAATCGACCAGTTAAACCTGCCTTATTCATCCGTTTCCACTGCCTTACAGCACACGCTTAATGATTACCACCCTGCGCTATTTGCTCTGGCTAAAATTTACACTTATAGCGCACAAACCGGCCATTTTCTCCACCTCGACAGCGATGTGTTTATTTGGGATAAACCGGATGATAGTTTTTTGAACAGCCGGCTCATCGCCCAAAATACAGATAAGAATCTTCCATTTTACGCGCATGCATTAAATGCGATAAACGAACATTTTACATACATACCGCCCCATTTTTTAAAGCAGAACTATGAACATACCGACATTTATGCAAGTAACGCCGGTCTGCTGGGCGGTAATGACGAAGCTTTTTTCAAAGAATACAGTCGCCTGGCATTTGAGTTTATTGACAAGAATAAAAGCAACCTTGACAAATTAAACACCGGCAGCCTGAATTTTATCATTGAACAATACCTGTTTTACGAATTGGCCAGGGCTAAGAATATCCCCATAACATATTTAAAAGGTGTAGTTGATGATCCCGTTTTTAAGGATTATATAAAATTTGAAGATTTCCCCCATGTCGACCTCGTACACCCGGTAGGCGGCTTTAAAAAGCAACCGCACGTTTGCGAGCATGTTGCCAAAAAACTCAGGAACGATTACCCGGAATATTATTACCGGGTAATTGATGCGGTAAGGAGCGTTAATGACCGTATGCTTTCGTCAATTTACTATCTGCCATCCTACCGCCCTGGAATTGTTCCTCCGTTTATTGTTGAAGAAGGAACGAAGCCCCTGGAAAGCAGACAATCATTTGAGCGGACAACGGCAGCTATTAACTATCTAAATAAAAAGTATCTCGTTGATTTCCCAACAACATTTGAACCAGGCCTGACAAAACGAAAACTCAAAAACCGGCTGAAAAAATTGCCGTTTAGCGATAACGAGAAAGATTGCCTGCTGGAGATATTCGGTCTCGAATGGGAAATAACCCGAATGCTAAATAAGCTATATGCTACCGAGCGGGATATTTGCAGGCTGTATAACCAGGATTTGAATGGCTACCTGAAAATACAGGAAACCTTTTCGCTGCCTAACGATGTAATGATGGAAGTTAAAATAACTATTGCGGAAAACTTGCAGCAGGTTAGTCTTCAATATGATTGGAACTATAATAATGCAGAAGAGGTTGAGGCCTTGATTGAACGGAATTTTAATGCGGAAACAGCAGATTATACAGCCGTACTTATATCCCGGCCAATACAACTGAATATAAGGGAATATTATACCGACGAACTCGACAATATATTAATTTATACGCTTAATGATATATTTTCAATAAGAGAATTGATTAAAAAAATGGAGCCTTACTTTTCTCCTGAGGAAATATCGGGAGATTACGAAAGTTTTAAACTGTTAATAACTAAAACTATTAAGCAACTGATGTATTGCGGAATAGTTAAAATTATTTTTTAATATCGTTTGTATTTAATAAATATTAATCTACCTTTAAATAAAATTAACCAAAACCTGAATGCTATGAAAAAGCAATTAAAACCTATGGGCAAACTTAGCCTGAAAAATGAATTATCAAGAAGCGAGTTGAAAATGATTAGCGGTGGTTACAGCGGTAGTCAAACCTATTGCTCCGGTGGCCCTTCTGGTCCGTTCCCTACATCGGGCAGCAGCCAGATAGGGTGTCAGCCAGGCTATTGTCCGGGAGCAGGCCATGGCAGTTTCCTGTATTGCGCCTAATCGCGTTATTGATCTCATTGGTAAACAAAAATGCCCCGCCAAATACGACGGGGCATTTTTGTTTTATCAGTACAAACTTTACAATGTCGCCATATCTATCACAAACCTGTAACGCACATCGCCTTTAAGCATACGTTCGTATGATTTGGTGATGTCTTTGATATCAATCATTTCGATATCTGAAACAATGTTGTGTTCGGCGCAGTAATCCAGCATTTCCTGGGTTTCGGCAATGCCGCCTATGCCCGAACCTGCCAGGCTTTTACGGCCACCAAGTAAGCTGAATGCAGCTACTTCTGCTGGTTTGGATGGAACACCAACGCAAATCATGGTGCCATTGGTTTTCAATAACGACAGGTACATATTAAAATCGTGTTCTGCCGAAACGGTATCCAAAATAAAATCAAATGTTCCCCTGGCTGCTTTTACCTGCGCAGGGTCGGTGGTTACCACAAAATGATGAGCGCCTAATTTTTTGGCGTCTTCTTCTTTTTTAGGTGATGTACTCAAAACGGTTACTTCCGCGCCAAAGGCAACGCCAAATTTAACGCCCATGTGACCCAATCCGCCTAAACCTAAAACGGCAAGTTTGTGGCCTTTGCCAACTTTCCAATGTCTTAATGGCGAATAGGTAGTAATGCCGGCACAAAGTAAAGGCGCTACAGCTGCAAGATTTAAGTTCTCTGCAATATGCAGCACAAATTCTTCGCGCACAACAATGGTGTTGGAGTAACCGCCATAGGTAGGGGTTTTGCCATCGCGTTCGTAACCGTTGTAGGTTGGGGTATTGCCTTCCAGGCAGTATTGTTCCAGGTCCTGTTTGCAGTTTTCGCAAACCTGGCACGAATCAACCATACAGCCGGTGCCGGCAAGGTCGCCTACTTTAAAATTCTTAACGTGCTCGCCAACGGCAACCACCCGGCCAACAATTTCGTGGCCTGGCACCATTGGGAATACCCCAGGGAACCAATCGTTTTTTATTTGGTGAAGATCGGAGTGGCAAACGCCGCAATATTGAATATCGAATTGTACGTCATGCGGACCTACTTCGCGTCTTTCAAAATTCCAGGGCGCAAGGTCGGTTTGCGGATCCTGTGCCGCGTATGCTTTTGCTGGTATCATTTTTAGTTTGTTTAGTGGTGAATAGTTGGCACAAAAATGCGAGGATTTTTGGAGCTTAGTCTCTGTGGAGTGTCATATAAAAGTAGAATTGGAAAAAGGGGGGTAAGGGGAGACAGGCTGCGGAAAAGGAAAAGGGGTCTGTGAGGACACAGACCCCGGTTTTGAAAATAAAAAAGGGATCTGTGAGGACACAGACCCCGGAATTTCATATACCGGAAATAATTACCAGACCTTTATCCGGTCTTCCGGCTTTTTATACATTTTGTCGCCGGGTTTTATGTTGAAGGCATCATACCAGGCATCAATATTGGTTACCGGTGCATTGGCGCGGAACTGTTCGGGCGAGTGTGGATCGGTTAATATACGCTGGCCAGCCATCTCGGGGCGCTGCGAACTTCTCCAAACCTGCGCCCACGAAAGGAAGAAACGCTGATCCGGCGTAAAGCCGTCTATTTTTTTATGTGATTGTCCTTCTTTTGTTTTTTTGAAAGCAGCGTAAGCCACGTTTAATCCGCCCAGATCAGCGAGGTTTTCACCAAGGGTTAACCGGCCGTTTACGTGGGTTGTGTCGAGCACGGTAAAGGCGTTATATTGTGCAACCACCTGGTCGGCGCGGGTTTTAAATTTGTCGGCATCATCCTTGGTCCACCAGTCGCGTAGGGTGCCATCAGCGTCAAACTGGCGACCTTCGTCATCAAAACCGTGTGTCATTTCGTGGCCTATTACCGCGCCAATACCGCCGTAGTTTACTGCATCATCGGCTCCAAAATCAAAGAAGGGGAACTGTAATATCCCCGCAGGGAAAGTAATGTCGTTATTATTAGGGCTGTATGATGCGTTGATGGTGGGCGGCGTCATGCCCCAGCGCTGCTTGTCAACCGGCTTATTTATCTGGCTGGTCTGGTAGTTAAACCGCCACTCGGCAACCCGTCTTAAGTTACCGTAATAATCGTTGCGTTCAATAACAAGGCCCTGGTAGGTTTGCCATTTATCCGGGTAACCTATTTTTATGCCAAATGCATCCAGTTTTTTAAGGGCGCGTGCTTTTGTTTCGGCGCTCATCCAGTCCAGCTTGCTGATGCGTTCGCCAAGCGTAACCTTTAAATTGTTCACCAGGTTAACCATATAGGCTTTGGCTTCAGGCGTAAAATATTTGTTTACATAAAGCTGCCCCAATAATTCGCCCAGGCTGCCGTCAACCAGTCGCGACATCCGCTCATTCCTCGGCGCCTGTACTTTTTGCCCGCTCAGTGCGCTGCTAAATGTAAAATTAGCTTTTACAAATGGCGAGCTTAACGATGGCGCCGAACCTTTAAGAATGTTCCATTGCAGGTAAACTTTCCAATCGTCCACCGGTGTCGAAGTCAGCAAGGCGTCTTCAGCTTTAAAAAAGTCGGGCTGGCCAACAATCAGGCTGTCCTGGCCGGTAACGTTCATTTGCGGCAGCAGTTCAACCCAATTCAGGTTCGGGGTCATTTTACTGAAAGCCGCAATTGTATATTTATTATACGTAACATGCGGGTCGCGCTGCGCAACACGGCTTAACTGAGCTTTTGCAAGGGCGGTTTCAATATTAACAATAGTGGCTGCATTTTTTGCCGCAGCATCATCCGCCGAACCCGTTAAATTAAACAGGGCTGTAATATAAGTACGGTATGCATCCTGGATCTTTTTGGTGCGCGGATCGCTTTTCAGGTAGTTATCACGATCGGGCAATGTTGTCCCGCCCTGGTTTAAGTTTACGATGTTTTTTGTGGGATACTTTGAATCAGCCCCAACAAAAAATCCGAACATCGGGCTTCCCTCGCCGTGCGTGCGTTCAAAAACCATTTCGCCAATTACACCATTAACCGTGGTTATTTTGCTGATCCTGTCAAGCGCAGGCTTAATAGGGTCGTAGCCGCGTTTTTCGATAGCAACGGTGTCCATGGCGCTGGCGTACAAATCGCCAACACGCTGCTCCAGGGTGCCGGCCGGGTGGTCGGTTTTACTTACCTCATCGAGCATTTTTAACAAGCGATCAGTGTTTTTTTGGGCGAGGATCCCGAAGCTTCCCCAACGCGATTCTTTAGCCGGAATAGGGTTGTTTTTTACCCAGTTGCCATTGGCATATTCAAAAAAATCATCGCCGGGTTTAACGGATTTATCCATGTTAGCCGGATCGATGTATTTAATGGGAGGGTCCTGCTGGCTGTTGCCGACAGTAAAAGCGCTTACCGTGAGCCCAACAAGGCCCATAAGCACAAAGTTTGTGAGTTTTAGTTTCATAATCAGTTACCTTAAAACTAAAGGTAATAAAATATGACGGATGGTAGCAAATGGATGGGATAGGATGTTAGCGGTTAAACCACTTCAGTAAAAACGACAACCTGGCTTTTCTCAATATCCCCACTAAAAAGCGCTGTAAAGGCAATGTTTTCATCAATAAGGATTGTTTGCTAATTAAACTTTGCAATTGTAAAAATATTGTGGCGGAGTGGATTGTCTGAACCATGATTCGTGGGATTAGAGGATTTAGGGATTAATAATGCAGATTAAATCATGGTAATCCTAAAATCTTAAAAACTGCGCAGCATTCTTGAACACCGATAAAAAACAAACTACATGTGAAAAATCATGGTTCAGACAGCGGGAATTCACTATTTTTGCACCCTATGATTATTGCTAAAACATATTCCGCAAAGGAGACAGAAGAGAAGTGGTACAGTTACTGGTTACAGCACGGTTTTTTCAGGTCGGTGCCTGATGAACGCGAGCCTTATACAATTGTAATCCCTCCGCCAAATGTCACCGGTGTGCTGCACATGGGGCATATGTTAAACAATACCATTCAGGATGTGCTGATCCGCCGTGCCCGTATGAAAGGCAAAAACGCCTGCTGGGTACCCGGTACCGACCATGCCAGCATTGCTACCGAAGCCAAGGTTGTGGCTATGCTGAAGGAACGCGGTATCACCAAAAAGGACCTTACCCGGCCGGAATTTATGGCATATGCCTGGGAATGGAAAGAGAAATACGGTGGCATTATCCTGGAGCAATTAAAAAAGCTGGGTGCATCCTGCGATTGGGACCGCACACGCTTTACCATGGAGGAAGATCTTTCCGAAGCGGTTATAGATACTTTTATCCACTTGTACAAAAAAGGCCAGATTTACCGCGGCGTACGCATGGTAAACTGGGACCCGCAGGGAAAAACTGCCGTAAGCGATGAGGAAGTTATCCGTAAGGAAGTTAATCAGAAGCTTTATTATATACGCTACGCTGTAAAGTCCGAAAGTCCGGAAGTCGGAAAGTCCGAAAGAAAAGATAGCGATGTTTCGGGACCATCCGAATTCCTCACCATTGCTACTACACGGCCTGAAACCATTATGGCGGATGCGGCTATCTGTATCAACCCGAATGACGAAAGATATTTGAATTTGCATGGTAAGTCGGTTTTTATTCCGCTGATTAACCGGGAGATCCCGGTTATATTGGATGAATATGTAACCATGGATTTTGGTACAGGCTGTTTAAAGGTTACCCCGGCGCATGATTTGAACGACTATGAACTCGGCCAAAAACATAACCTGCCGGTTATTGATATTTTAAATGACGATGGGACTTTAAACGAAAATGCCCAGATATTGGTAGGGGAGGATCGTTTTGCTGCTCGTAAAAAAATAGCGGTTTTGCTTGAGGCGGATGGCTATCTTGAAAAAGTTGAAGATTATAAATCGCAAATAGGTTTTTCGGAGCGGACTGATGCGGTTATTGAGCCAAAACTATCCATGCAATGGTTTTGCAAGATGGACGAGATGGCCAAACCGGCGCTTGACTATGTTTTAAATGGCGATATAAAACTGATCCCCGAAAAATTCATCAATACCTATAGGTATTGGATGGAGAATGTAAAAGACTGGTGCATCAGCCGCCAGTTGTGGTGGGGCCAGCGGATACCGGCCTGGTATTTACCAAATGGCCAGTTCGTTATCGCAAAAACCCGGGAGGAAGCGTTCGAAGAAGCTAAAAATCTCAAATCTCAAATCTCAAATCTTACATCTCAAGATTTGAGGCAGGAAGAGGATGTGGTTGACACCTGGTTTTCATCGTGGCTTTGGCCCATATCGGTTTTTGATGGCTTTAAAGATCCTGATAACGCCGATATCAACTATTATTACCCAACCAACGACCTGGTAACTGCGCCTGAGATCTTGTTTTTCTGGGTGGCCAGGATGATTATGGCCGGGCACGAATTCAGGGGCCAGAAGCCTTTTACCAATGTTTACCTCACCGGCATAGTAAGGGATAAGCTTGGCCGCAAAATGTCCAAGTCGTTGGGTAACTCACCTGATCCTTTGGACCTGATTGAAAAATATGGCGCCGATGGCGTTAGGGTAGGGATGCTGCTTTGCTCGCCGGCCGGGAATGACCTGATGTTTGATGAAAGTTATTGCGAACAGGGCCGTAACTTTTTCAATAAAGTATGGAATGCCTTTAAGCTGGTAAAAGGCTGGGAAGTTGACGAAAGCTTAAGCAACCCCAACGCAGTGGCTATTGAGTGGTTCGACAGCAGGTTTAACCAGGCCTTAACCGAAATTGAAAGTAACTTTAGCCAGTTCAGGTTATCCGAGGCGTTAATGACCACCTATAAGCTGGTGTGGGACGATTTCTGCGCCTGGTACCTGGAAATGATAAAGCCCGAATATCAGCATCCGATTGACAGAGAGACCTTTGAGCGCACGGTTAAATTCTTTGAAAATATTTTAAAGATCCTTCATCCGTTTATGCCGTTTATAACCGAGGAATTATGGCATGATGAGCTTTTTGGAGCGCGTTCGGAAGGCGATTGCTGCATCGTTGCCCAATTACCAAACTATGGGAAAATAAATACACAGCTATTAGCCCATATCGAAAATGTTCAGCAAATTATCACCCAGATCCGTAATATTCGTAACAATAAACAGATTTCTCCAAAAGAAAAATTGGATCTTTCCGTAAAAGCAAATTCGGGCGTGACTTACCAGGATTATGAGGCCATAATTATCAAATCGGGCAATATCAATACCTTTAATATCGTTAATGATAAAGTGGTTGGTGCTGTGAGTTTTATGGTATCAACCGATGAGTTTTACGTGCCACTGAACGAGACAATTGACCCTGTTGTTGAGTGTGCAAAGCTGAAAAAAGAGCAGGATTATTTAACTGGTTTTTTGCGGTCGGTTAACTCAAAATTAGAGAATGAAAGGTTTATGAGTAACGCAAAACCAGAGATTATTGAGGTTGAGTTGAAAAAGAAAGCCGATGCGGAAGCAAAGCTGGCAATTGTTGAAGAGAACTTAACTGCTTTGGCTTGTAATTTGCATTAATAATTGCGATAAATTATTAGGTGAAGCAGGCGCTCAATTTTTGGGCTTTGCGTGTTATTGATAAATCTTATCAACATTTCATAGTATAAGCCCAAATTGATGAATAAGGAAACCAGTTTCTTTAACTTTTCTATTAATAATATCCTTACAAAAGATCAGTCGCTACTTGATCAGGCACGCATACGCTTACTTTATTATGGCTTTTGGATTGTAGGTGTGGCGGTAGCCGGTTTGTTTGTCAGTGTTTATTTTCAGAGGCAAACACTTTTAACTTTTACTTCCGCTATCCTGTTTTTGTCGGTATTGTTCCTGTTTAAATTTTTGACCTACCGGCCGCATTGGAAACAGATATCGCATGCCTTATTAATTCTGGCAACTGTTATTGATATAAACAACGTTTTTATAGCGCTTCAAAAGGTGGATATTATTACCATCCAGGTCATCCTGCTGGTTATTTTGTTCAGTTTTTATATGCTGGGCCAGGGTTGGGGGTTGTTTTATTCGCTGGCTAACCTGATACCGGTACTGGTGTTTTTGCTGATTTCCTATAATGATAGCTACGATATCGGTTTGCACCCCGAAACAGTGGATCAGTCGACGATCATCATCAGCATATTTGCCAACTTTATCCTGATCATTTATATCCATAGCCATTTTTACGGCGCGTTTTTAAACAACATAAGGGAGCTGAAAGAAAATAGTGAAAAGCAAAACGAACTGAATACCGAATTGGAAATTGCCAAAGATAGGGCTGAAAAATCGTCGCATATCAAATCGGAGTTTTTGGCGACCATGTCGCACGAAATCCGTACGCCACTCAACGCCATTATTGGCATGAGTAATTTAATGCTGATGGCCCATCCCCGTATCGATCAAAAAGAAAACCTGGATGTATTAAAGCTATCGGCCAACAGCCTGATGGCGATTGTAAATGATGTGCTCGATTTTAATAAAATTGAATCGGGTAAACTGGTTTTCGAGAAACACAAGTTCAATTTGGTGGAAGTCATGAACAATACCTGTGGCGCCGAAAAACTGAAAGCTGAGGAAAAAGGCCTATCGTTCGCTATAAAAATTGATCCCCAGTTAAACAACAGGGAGCTGATAGGTGATGCAACCCGTTTGGGCCAGATATTATTTAACCTGGTTAACAACGCCATAAAGTTTACCAAGCAGGGTAATATTTGGGTTAAGGCATCGGCTCATGAAAATCCAGATGGACGTGTAACCGTAAATTTTGTGGTGAAGGATACCGGCATCGGCATTGATAAAGGTAACCTGGAAAGTATTTTTGAACCTTTTACCCAGGAGTCGATAACCACCACGCGGCAGTATGGCGGTACGGGAATGGGACTTGCCATTGTTAAACGTTTGCTGGAACTGCAAGGACTGCAAATGCAGGTGAGCAGCAAATTGGGCAAAGGATCGGAGTTTTCATTCAGTATGGATTTCGAGGTGCCGCGGGCAGCCAATGGTGAACTAATAGATAAGAATGCGCTGATGAGCGAGGCCGAGAGCTTAGCCAATTTAAAAATGCTGATTGCCGAAGATAACCCGGTAAACGTGCTGCTGATGAAAAAGCTGCTGGCCAAGTGGAATATAAAACCGGTAATAGCCAATAACGGGCAGCATGCTATTGAAGTTACGTTACAAGGTGATTTTGATATTATTTTAATGGACCTGCAAATGCCCATCATGAATGGCTTTGATGCTGCCAAAGAGATACGAAAGCTTCCTGATCCCAAAAAATCATCGACACCTATTATAGCCCTAACAGCGGCCGCATTATACGATATTAAGGACCAGGTGCTTAATGCCGGTATGAACGATTATGTATCGAAACCGTTTAAACCTGAAGAACTGCTGGAGAAGATACAGAGTTTAGTAGCGGCGGTTCATTAGTTATAGGTCAAAGGGTAGGCACCCCTTTAAACGGCGAAGCCCTCACTCATCTTTCCGGTCGGCTACCTGTACCCATATCTTCAATAAATTGGCAAAATTTCTGATGCCCCATCGGTGCTACCTGTTTGTAGAAATCAAAAGCAGAAAGTCATTTGCCTCGAGGTTACCCTTATACAATATTGCCAATTTACCTTGTTAGCTGAGGGCAGCACCTATGGCGCTGTGATGTTTGTTATATTATATTTCTACAAATAGGTAACGCCTACGGCGCATAAAAACTTATGGGTAAATGGTAGGCCGGTAGGGGAGAATTGGCTTTGTTCGTGTTGAGAGCGATCGCCGGGATATGGATCATCTGCTTAAATACCCATATTGAATTACAGATCCCGGTAATCAGGCAACTCATCTATAAAGCGGTAATCGCCGGCTTTAAAGTCAATATGGCAATAATAATGTTGTAAACCGTTGGTGACGGCTATTATGTTAATTTGATGCACCATATTATAACGTGCAACCTGGTCGAAGGTTTTTTGATCAATAGGTACCG
>Ga0206865_1215_pt1 | contig 14971 bp, 5 predicted proteins | sample Alteio_BWOrgCont_39_FD_152628 | JGI IMG/M metagenome (GOLD analysis project Ga0206865, IMG submission 152628) | Enriched cells from forest soil in Barre Woods Harvard Forest LTER site, Petersham, Massachusetts, United States -... | ecosystem: Environmental > Terrestrial > Soil > Temperate forest > O...
GCTTCCGCAAGGGGCAAATAATAGACCGGACGAGACTCCAGCCCCAACAACAGGGCTCGAAAATTCTTTGCAAGTGGCACGCCGTAAATAATTCTCTTATTCCCATGCCTGAGCAAGATGTCACTGGGAAGCCCGACCATTGTCAGAGCTTCCCGCATCTTTCGCATCAGGGGATTCACGCCCTCCCCGAAGATGCTGTTCACCTTTCTCCCGCTCTCAAGACGACCAAGCAACGCTTGAGCCATGCGTACCGTTTCCTTGCTGAAGTGAAAAGAACCAAAACCTTCACTTCGACCAAGTTCGTAAAACCCTAGTACATCGCAAGACTCACCGCCGAGTTCGCTGACGGGGAACCTAAGCCGGTTGTATTGGCTAGACCCTCCACCGTAAAGGCTTGTCGTTGCCAACAATACCAATTGAGGGTTTCTGCGAATCTCCTTGCCAGCCATCGACGAGGCAATCACGCTAACCTGCTGCTGATATCTCTCACGATAAGCATGGATCACTTCCGGGCTGCATAGGAGGGTGCAGACAAGTTTCCCCCCCAAAACGGGATTGTAAGGAGCAATGGCCCCACAAACTGTGATGTCCATCATGTTGATCCCAACGCGGTCAGCTTTTACAAGCCGGATTAGTTGAGCCACGCATTGTTTTACCGCCGGTGTTTTCATCGTCCGCCGGAGTTCGGGCAAAGAACAATTCTCCAGGTCTGTCCTGATGAATTCAGCGCGGATCGACAAGAGAGTGGCGAGATGTTTGCATCTCTTGCTCTTAAATAAAGATGTTCTCGCCAACTTCCGTAAATCGGTGGCGCGGGAAGCCCCAGTCTGTTTTAGGTCCGTTGTGTTTGGATATTTTCTATGACTCTCAATCGCCTCTAGGCTAGCCATCATCAACAGTTCTGAGACCTCAGACGTTGGTCTCTTCAGGTTCCATCGAGTCAACAAGCCTTCTTCGATCAGGTCCGCTTTGTAGACATCATTGATTTGGGCATCTAGCCGTTGGAGCAACCTTCTGGTCTTCTTGCGGGTCGCTAGTTCGCAGAACTCAACTATCGCAGATTCTTTATCCCATCCTATCCATCGATCCCGCACTGACTGCTGAACCACAGAACTTCCTAAGGCCGCAATCCCGATCACCGGATGACACGGGCGAGCTCTGTCTCTGATCAGAATCATCATGCTGCGACCAGGAACGCTTTTGTAAGTAGTAGTCCACGTGTGTCGGAAATATCGCCAGATGTCGCTTAGACGCAACCCGGTTTCCGGACAGATAGCTTGGCTATCTACAAATTGAATATATGGATCGATCGCCTCTTTTAATCGTTGTTCTCGTAAAACGGGCTCTTGAACCGCCGCGGCTCTTTTAAGAGAGGAAGCGAGTTCATCTCCATCCCTCATAACAGAAAATATCGAGTGCCATCCTTTTGCGGTAAGCCGATTGCGTTCCATCGAGTTGATGAACTCAATGACGGCGGATTCCCGCAGCTGAGCGTTTCGCTCTTGAAGGTGCTGGTTTCGTATACGTTCCTTTGAGTCTGCAACGGTCTCAACGGAGGCCGGCCGTTCGTTGAGGTGAAGGCCGTCAGGCGTAACCGACAACGTCCAACCCTGGAGAGTTAAATCGAGTAGTACATTTTTGACCAATGCTAGCTTCAGGTCATCTGTCGTTGCCGGACCGTCTGTGGTTACGAGGGAGCGACGGAGTTTCTCCACAGCAAGATATGCCTCATCTGGTGATTGAGGCAATACCTCTACCTTCGCGCAGAAGGAACGCAGTTGGCGCTTCAGAGTTCCAACATCCGGACTAATGTGTACTGGTGGAATCAACATTTATTCCTTGTGCAAATCAAGACAGAAACGCCACCAGTGCATCACTCCATGACTTTCGAAACTTCAGAATTATCTCACGGTGGTTCGACTCGATTAATGCCACTTCAGCTCTAGCGGCGGCGGCCAAAACGCATCGCAGATATTCGGCCATCGGAATCTTTCCCCGAGAGCCATCTGAGGTCATGCACAAATAAACCTTCGCGTAGAAGGGGTGGCATTCATTGAGGGTGATGGTTAGTGTTTTGCCGTGAAGCGCAACGTCGTAAAACAATGTTGAGGAACTTGGTTGCTCCCGCAAGATGTAACGTAAGCCGTCGACAGGCATCTGTGTGGAACGCGGTGACGAAACCCGCGTCGACCGTTGCCGTCTTTCTACAGCCGCGCGGGGAGGTTCCAGCAAGTAATCCTTCAATTCCGGAGTACTGAGGGAAATACGCTTGGGATCGGCAGCTCGGATCGCCGAATATTGGCGTCTTATCCGACTGTTCAGTTCGCGGGCAATCCGCCCTATATCAGGACTAAGCATCTCCTCCAATTCAGGGGCAGGCCGAATGCCTTGCTTCGTATGAGTGACACCGAACAACTCGTCAAGATCCGGGTCGAACGAAATTTCGCAGCGCCACCAATCGTCGTAGTTTTCCTTCCGCTTCCCGTCCATGAAGAACCACCCATGATCGATCTCACGACCTCCACGAAGCACTGAGATGCCGGCTCCTTTCGCAATGCCCATCTTGTTCTTCTCTTGATTAGAAATGCCGCTCCACTCCGTCAAGGGAAGTTCAGAAAACGTCACTGTTACGACGGATGCCCTGCTGGTTGTACCCGGTGCCCGAACCGAATATTTGATCTGCGGGCCATAGGCCTTGGCATGAGGAGTTTTCTGCATGCCGCGCAAGAACAGCGGATCAGAAGGGCGAACGGCTGTGCCGTTGATCCTCAGCATCGTCCCAGAAAATAAGAACTGACGAAACATCCGGCCAAACTCTCGGCTGAGATCATTAGCGGCTTCATCGATATCCCGGTATTTGAGGCGATCACACTTCGTCAGCTTCACGAGGGTACCCGAAGGTGACGTTGGACGATAGGAGGCTTTTCTGGGTTTTGGAAGAGTGACAACGTTCTGTTCGAAGATTTCGTCAACATCGAGATGGGTTTCCCACACATCTGCCCGCTTCGTCCAACTGACGAGATCGACTCGCCGTGCCTGGCTGAGAGAGCTATTAGGAAGGCCCATGCCAAACCGGCCGAAGCTTGATCTCGACCTGAAACGAGTGCTTCCACCGAACTGCAAAGCGAGCTTGATCACAGCTTCGTTCATTCCGGAACCGTCATCACGTACGACAATCGCCAATCTGCACTTTGAGCTTGGATCGTTCTCGGTAACCTCGACGTCGATTGTTCGCGCACCGGCCTCGAGGGCATTGTCGACCAGTTCCGCTATGGCCGACGCTGGACTTTTGTACCCAGAATCGCGAGTGGCCTCGATAAACGCGCGGGTTTGAACCAGGGCATCGGAATGTGCAAGGGCGGTCATCGATGGAGAGTAGCTCATTGGAATTTTCAAAACCCGTCTTCTGACTTATACGTGCAATTGCTCGTATAAGTCAAAGGCTGATGCTAATTGTCGAGGACGTGATTAGGTTGACGTACGTTCCTGCTTAGTCGCGCGACTCGCCCGCCGGATTGGGCCCTGGCGTCAGGTCCCCTTTGGGTCATCAAAGTAGAAAAGTCCCGGTGGCGCAGCGGCGCAGCATTCGACCAAAACTGACGCCGCCCGTCAGATCGAATGCCTGCCAGGACAGTTTCCTTACCCTAGTTTTACCTTTTCGAGGGGTTGGGCATTAATAGCCATGCTCGAACGCACGAACCCTCCTGAGGCCAAGTTGTTGACATCACTTGGCTGGCGATTCGAGAATGCATTAACTCTCTATTCCTGTGTGTGGCCGGTTCTTCGGGTCCGTACCCGTCAACGGTTGCTCTGTAGTCCTGTGTTTCATTTATTTGCCTGGAATCTTTATGACGCTGAATGGCTGGCAAGACCGACTGTTGGCGCATTTCAAGGACCTGCGAGCTACGATCCACTCCCAAGGCACGGAGCGGCCAATCTTCGCGTTGGAGCACGGACTCACTGAAGAGGAGTTCCAGGATCTCGTCGACGAGCTCAAGAGACACATAAATGCAACTGGGCCTGCAGAGCGTCATTGGCTAGTTTGGGTCGTTTATGCTGCGGAAATTGGGTATACATTTGCCGGTGATCAGTACTGGCAGACATTTGCGGCTGCGCTCCCAGGATGGATCAGGGATGACGATAGAGACTTCATAAAGGACAGCTTTTTAAGGTTTAAGAAGGAGTTTCGCGCCGCGGAGCCTTCCGGCGCTTGGGCCAAGAACTTCACAATCATCTGTTGGCCAATTGCAAACGCCATTCTTCCCAAGGACCTCCAACGCCATCTGGCAGGGGTCCTGTTCGAAATTAGTCATCTTTTCAGCCCAGCGCTTTTAGGCGATCCGCTTGCTTTGGGCGCTCTCATCGAGGCTCACAGCGAATGGACAAACTCCCGATTTCGTCAGTTCGCTCAACAGCACGCGCTATTGGGACGAATCGCTTCGGCTTTGCTCCACTCCGAGTTCACCAGTGACCTGCAATTGATCTCGCCGGCGACATTGACGAGAATCACTCAGGACTTGCAGAGAGAACAACGATCTCGCGACTGGTTGAGGGACGCCAAGCAGCGAGCCGCCTATACCATTTCTCTCAACGGCCTCCAGTCAGGTTCCGGCGATAGCGCCCTACGTACAGAGTCCCCGCGAGTTCAACAGCGACCGGCAGACTCGGAAAGCAGACGGCAGAAAGCTCAGTTCACGATAAGGAAACGGCGGGAAGGCCTGTGGGCTCTCTACGTGGTACTTCCAAATTTCGGAGTTCTAACCCAAGACAAGCCCCAGTTCCAAAGAGTGATTTCAACCCAACGCTGTTTCATAGCAGGCGGTTATAAAGCCTTCTTCCCAGCCAGAGACTTGCTGTACGGTGAGCCAGAGGTGGAATTGAGAGAACTGCCCTCTCCGGGAGTTCCGTTTTTGAAATTTGACGATTCTGTTGCGGGATTATCAGAGTTCATGGAACAAACGTGCAGTCTTCCGGCGATTAGCACGATGCTTTTCCGTATCCGTGGCGATGGCACAGCCACATCTGTCGCCTCCCAGACGCTGAAACCGGGACGCCAATACCTCATTGTCAGTACGAAAGAACTGCGCTCCCCAGGCCTGCAGGGTTCCCAACTCGTAAGTACGACATGCAAGGGACTCCAGGCTCTCTGGCTTGATGTTCCCGAAGCCACCACACTCCTCTACAGAGAAGGACTCGCACGATTAAACCTCAGCATCGCAAACGGCCTAGAAGTGCGGCCGGTCGGGTTCCCCGCAACAGTGTGGAATGGCGACGGGCTGAGTTCCTGGCGGGAAGACGACCCGAAACTTCTATGTATTAAGTCAGACCTCGACATTGATGGGTTGGTCCTAAACCTAGTGGGTCCTATCCAGCAGTCACCCCTCAACATTGAGGTTCCGAGTCATCAACCCACCTTTGTTGATCTAGGTTCTCTTCCGGTGGGCAGCTATTTATTGCACGTCATAGCAAGCGTACCGAAGTCCACCTCTCTAATCACAGGACAATTGGCGATCGAGATCACTCCGGCGGTTGGAGTTCCGCACACGGGAGATCGGGGTCAAGGCTTCACTGTCCTTGCTGATCCTCGCCTCCCCACCCTGGAACAGCTATGGAGCGGGCAGGCATCACTCGATATCTACGGCCCAGAAGGCGAACTCATAACGTGCAGACTGGATTTCTTCTCAGATCCCAACGGCTCACGTCCTGCGTGGCATTGGGTTGGGGCTCCCATAAGACTGCCTGAAGGCAATGAGCGCTGGATTGAATATCTAAGCAAAGCTAAGAACAGTCACGCAATGAGTGCCGCCTACGATGAGGCAGGCTCGTGCAAACTGACATTTCGGTCTGTGGTATTGGGCGAATATTCGCTGCACTGCGAACGTGAGTTCATACCATTTCGTTGGAGGGTGAAAAGGAATAGGGGCTCCTACCATTTGTGCCTGATCCAGAATGACAGTACAGAGGCGCTCAGCGCCTTCCGCTATGCTTTTGACACTCCCCATAAGGGTCAGCAGTTGCACATCGAAAAAGACAGTAGCGTTCCCGTGTCGAATGATGGAGGTCTTTATGAAGCTGTGCTAGATGGCAATAGCACGGCCATGGTGTTGCCTCCATACCAGATCAATTCCTTCGCCGACCTGAACCCTCGAATTCCAGGCATTGCGATCGTTAATACCGCACAGGATCTTCTCGAACTGATTGGGGCCATCAAACGATGGACTGAGGCAAGATTCGCCGGCAATGTTATTTCGACCATTCGGAGAGATGCTGTGTTGGCTGCTTTGGAGGACGCGGTGGTGGCATCGGTCTGTGGCAGGGCGTGGCAACTAATCGAGGACGACATTCTAATGTCGCAAAGGTCACTTTCCGCATTAACGAATCAGATAGTCCCAGGAAGTGATCGTGGATTCGGCCGTTTGGTCTTCGAGACCAGACACCGTTTGGTGGAGGCCACCCCGGCCGAAACAGCCAACCTCCTACTTGCGCTCAGCGCACGAGTGTCATATGAACTGTCTCACATGTCGGCGCCTGCTCAAGAAAAAGCGCAACAATACATGGCAGTTCTTCTGCCATTGCTCAAGCTACATAAGGGTATTTCAGAAGGTTTGCCACTCCCGAGCAGAGAGTGTGCGGAATTTGCTCTTCGCAACGGGATTCTCATGCGGCTCATCCGTTTCGCTTCGTTTTGCAAAGAGACTTTGGCAGATCTTGAACCCCCGGCTTTTGCGGAGGTCGGAGGGCTATGAAATCTCTTACCGCGCCTGAAGTTGAGGCACTCTCCGTCGCGCGGCTTGGTCTAGATCCAACAGCCGTGGACTTCCAGTCAGCAGAAGCGTTAGCAGCTCTTATTAGGCACACCGCTTCGATTAGATGCCCATGTACCGAAAGGGAGTTGACGAGAACTGTTACCCGCCTTTTAGAACCCATCGCTACAGCAAGTGGCGCTCTTAACGAGCGTGTCTCTAACGCGATAGACGGAGTCGTTTCATACGGAGATCTGATTGAGGTTTCTGATGGCAGAGGTGCTGAAGCTGGACAGGTCCTTGCACTAGCCGCCCCGTCTGTGGTGCGAATATCCCCAAAAGCCTTGCTTCTTGTCGGCCTCAGACCGGATGGCCAAAACTCGCTTCCGGTCCAGGTTGACGGTCAAATCACGCCTCGAGGCTATGCAAGGATGATTGAAGTGCCGGATTCACTCACGGCCTTGTCGTCCTTGCAGTCTACCGGATTTCTAATCATCACTCCGGATGAATGGAACGATGCGCCCGATGTAAGGCCGGCTGATCAACTTGTCGGTAAATACTAACGATTGTTCAAAGAAGGCTCCAATGTGGGAACATTAGACGGCCTCGAACTCTTGACCTCGGAATCCAACGTCACCTACTATCGCGGCCGTTGGCGGGAGGCCAAGAAGCACAGCGGCACTTTCGTGGCACGCAGAAGCAGGAAATACGGTGCTGACGCGTGGTGCTTTGTAAAGCTCGATCTCGGCCGTCCTATTGGTCTCGTTGACCTTCCAACACCCGACTATCGGTACCGTCCCTGTGACGAAGCTTGGCATCTTCAGCAAGCAATCGACTTCGTTTCCGGCAATCCGCAACGCTACAGATTACGGTCCATCGCTGATCGAAAGCTCATTGCTTTTGACTTTTTTTCACCCGTGCCACGGTGGGCACACAGGCGATGGAACGCGCTGGGGGAACAGCTAGAGCAGAGAGGCACGTTGTTCTCCTACCTCTTCAACCAGGAATACCTTACCCAAGAAGTTGCGTTTGCTGAATCAAGGATGTGGTTAAGACCAATATGATCGAGCCGATAGACACAAACGCTGAGATTCCGCTCACCATCAACGAAACCGTTGCCCAACTGCAACATGCATTGCGCGATTATATTGAGGCTACTTACCATGTCAGCGATCTCCAAATGGTCGCGCAAAGGAAGGCTCTCCTCAATGAAGAGGGGGTGATCTACCAGCGCCCTTACATCGAAAGCACCCCTCGCTACAAGGCGGGTTTGCAATTTGCAGATATACCTGACTTGCACCCGACAGTTGGGGCCTTCTTCACGAAATTGTCTGAGCGTACGGACGGTCAGAAGCCACTGCTCTTCAATCCTCCGTATACACACCAAGCCGACGCAATTGGAGAAACGCTGGTACGGGGCCGAAGTCTCATTGTCATGACCGGTACCGGTTCGGGCAAGACTGAGAGCTTCTTAATGCCAATTCTCGGGAAGCTCGCTCTAGAAGCATCGACCAAACCAAAGGTATTCGAAGAGCAGAAGGCCGTTAGAGCACTCATCCTTTACCCGATGAATGCCTTAGTAAACGATCAATTGGGAAGGCTTCGTCTCCTGTTCGGCGACAAGAGGGTTGGAAAGCAATTCAGAGATTGGGCAGGTCGACCGCTGCGCTTTGCGCGATATACGAGCAGGACTCTATATCCGGGAGTACGGACTCCGAAGAAGGATGGCGTTCGGCTCGCGCCGATCGATAAGTACTATGTTGAACATCTCCGTCGAGCTGCAGGGGATGCGTCCACAGATCAGGCCCATTCAGAACAACTGGTAAAGGAACTTCAGGCTCGCGGTAAATGGCCGGCAAAACCGGACTTGGTCAAGTGGTACGGTGCACCAGGAACACAATGGTTCGATGAGAAGTCACACCGCTTCAAGAGATGCGTAGCGCTTCCTGAAGATCAGGAACTATGGACCCGCCATGAGGTGCATGATGCGCCTCCAGATGTCTTGGTAACGAACTATTCGATGCTCGAATACATGCTCATGCGCCCCTTGGAGCGTTCCATCTTCGACGCTACGAAAGCGTGGCTCGCAGCGAATCCACACGAGCAAATGATTCTGGTATTGGACGAGGCGCACCTTTATAGAGGCGCCGGTGGTTCCGAAGTAGCGCTCCTCATTCGCCGAGTGACACAGCGTCTAGGGATTCCGCCGAGTCGACTACAAGTCATCTGCACGACCGCGAGCTTTGATAAGCATTCCGAGGCACCTTCTTTCGCGGCTCAGCTAACGGGGAAAGAAGCCAGCGACTTTACGCCAATCGTCGGTACATTGCTGCTCAGAAAAAACGCCAACACTGGATCAGCAAGCGATGCGGAGATGCTCGCCTCCATCATTCTGCCGAACTTCTACTCGCCAGACCGTTCTATCCGGGCGGCAGAAGCGAAGAAGGCGACAGATTATCTTTCGACGCCAATGGTTGAGGCTGAGATCGAAAAGTCCCTATATGCGGCTCTCAGCGATTTCCCGCCCATGTCTGAATTAATCAATCGAACAATGAAGACTGCTCAGCCGGTCAATGAGTTGGCAACCGTTATCTTTCCCGGTACTGAATCCCGATTGGCCGAGCGAGCTATAACGAGCCTTCTCGCTATCGGTAGCGCCGCGAGACAACGACCTGATGAAGCTGGGCTCCTTCCTTGTCGCATCCACGCGTTTTTTCGGGGACTTCCAGGGCTTTGGGTCTGCATGGATCCTAATTGCACTGTGCGAGGCAACAGCGATCCCGCTTCAGCAGGAAAGCTGTACGCTCAGCCCAGCAAGGATGTCTGCGAATGCGGGGCAAGGGTTCTGGAACTCTTTACGTGTAGACAATGTGGAACGCTATACGCTCGCGCCTACACAGATGACCTCGAGAATCCTCAATACCTTTGGTCTGAACCCGGTCAGATACTGCAATCTGCAACTGGCCTCGACACACCGCTTGAACCAATAGATCTCCTATTGGAAGAACCCCCTGCCGCTAGTCAAATTGTCCAGGCTGCTGAATTCGATCTCGTCACTGGAAGACTCGACACACCAAATAGGGGTGACCGTTGGAGGACAGTCTATCTTAAGCGTGATCGCACAACTGCGGCTGACGATTCCGAGTTCAGTTCGGACACACCAGACAGCGGGTTAGGTGAATTTCGACCCTGCGCTGTCTGTGGCCAATTTGCTGCGTATGGGCGAAGTTCAGTTCAAGATCATCAAACCAAAGGCGACCAACCCTTTCAGGCGCTCGTTACAAAACAGATTCAAATTCAACCGCCAGGACCGATGGAAGCCACGCCCCTTGCCCCTCTCCGGGGCAGGAAGGTCTTGATATTCTCTGATTCTCGTCAGACCGCTGCTCGCCTCGCCCCGAACATTCAGAAATATTCGACCCAGGATGCCCTTCGCCCTCTAATCTGTGAGGGATTTCGCCATCTCCAAAGTTTTCCCTCACTGGCGCCATTGCTTTCCTTAGATGATGTCTATCTCGCTGTACTTCTGAGCGCCAAGCGACTTGATGTGCGGTTGCGCCCTGAACTAAAAGGAGGGGAAGCATTCAACGAGGAGACTCTCGTCTCCAAATATGTCGTTCAAAACCCTGACGGCAATGAGGCCCGGTTGCTCCAACTCATGAAGCGCATGACGGCGATTTCGCCACCAGAATCGCTGTTTTCATCGATGCTGAGCGCCTTCGACGACCGCTATTACGGTTTAGAGGCTCTCGCGCTAGCTTCAATTGTTGAGCAAGATGCACGACGAGAAGACATCTACGAATTACAGGCAATACCTGGGCTCGCGGAATCAGCCGACGAAAAGCTAAAACTAGTTCGACTTTGGCTACGACAATGGCAGCGACTAGGGTTCTGGCTTGGAAGGATGCCCCAAGGATGGGAACTGGATCGAGTGAAGACTGCCTCCGGTCTGTTTCCGAAACAGATGACGCGCATAGTTCGCGATACTACTGCACGCACACTATTCAATGACAAGTGGATACCGCGTCTTCGAGATCTGTTTTGCGAAAAAGTCTCCGACAAAGACAAGAAGTTTCGACTGAAGGGCAATGAACTGTCCCTCTTCATTGGCGGCGATTGGGCATATTGCCGTACCTGCCAAACTGCTCAGCGCCCGGGGCTTCGAAACTCCCTATGCGTCAATTGCGGCAATGACGCAGCCACCATTATCGATCCGGAGTCTGATCCAATATTCACATCCCGTAAAAGGTACTACCGTGCCAGCACTATCGGAGCTTTAGCGTCACCGAGGAAGCCGCCGATCTCCCTGATCGCTGCCGAGCACACCGCACAATTAGGCTCTGCTCAAGCAGACGATGTGTTCTCCAAGGCTGAGGAGAACGAACTACTTTTTCAGGATGTGGATCTAGGCGTGGACGATGAAGATCACATTCGGCCGGCGATCGACATTCTCTCATGCACTACGACCATGGAGGTGGGGATTGATATCGGAGCATTGTCGGGCGTATCCCTGAGAAACATGCCTCCCTCTAGGGCGAATTATCAGCAACGAGCTGGACGAGCTGGACGGCGAGGGAACGCTGTCGCAACTGTTACAACGTTTGGGAGCGCCGACAGTCACGATGAACATTTCTTCAGTTCTCCAGCGGCGATGATTTCCGGACGTGTGGATGATCCTCGCCTCAACCTGGACAACAAGGACATAATCCGGCGGCATGTATTCGCGTTTGTTCTTCAGAGATATCATCAAGAAAAAATTCCAGTATTCGATCCCAACTTACCTCCTAGCCTGTTTGCAGTCCTGGGATCGACTTTGGATTTCATCTCGCCAACCTCTCGATTGAACCGGGAAGATTTTGAGAAATGGCTGAAGATGAATGAGTCAGAACTACGCAGTCAGATAAATTCTTGGATTCCAAAAGAGTTCACGGGTTCACCGCGGGCTTCGCTTCTAGGAGAACTCGTACCCAATTGCCTTTATGACATCGATAAGGCTCTTCGCTATGAAGCTGGCGAGAAGCAGCCTGTAGTGTCCGACGCTTCCGACGGTTCCGATGATTCCGGTTCAGTGGATGACGACGCGGATGTTGCTCCAACTGCCCCAAATCTTCTTGATCGGTTGCTTTACAAAGGGGTTCTCCCTCGTTATGCCTTCCCAACCGATGTAGCCACATTCTATGTTTTTGATCGGAAGAGATCGGACCGTTTTAGGCCGGTGTACAGGTTCACGCCCTCACAAGGTCTCTCCGTAGCTCTGTCGCAATACGCGCCTGGTAAAGAGGTCTGGATTTCGGGGAAGCAATATCGGTCGGGCGCGATTTACTCGCCATCATGGGAGGAACGCTCCGATGCCTGGAAGAACCGACGCGTCTATTTTGAATGCGTCGTGTGCGGCTACGCCCGAACTTTTCCCCTTTCTCAAGCCGACAGTAAGGAATCTAGAGACTGCCCTGCGTGCAATGGTGGAGGGACGTTTGGTATCGCGCGCTATTGGCTGCGTCCTCCTGGGTTTGCACATCCTGCAAACGAGGGCGAAGAGACATCACCTGACGACCAGCCCGCACGCTCCTACGCTACGCGGGCAAAGTTGGCGGCACCCACGCCGGCAGATGCAGATGCGTGGCTGCCCATAAATGGACGCACGAAGATGTACCACCTCAAGGATCACCTTCTGGTGACAAATAGGGGTCCCGCCGAAGAAGGGTATGACTACTGCACTACATGCGGAGTGATTGAACCCGCAGGATCTCCTAATTCGAAGCTCAAAGGAACTCATCGAAAACCTTATGTGGATGAGAGAGAACCAGACTGTAAGGGTGGATATGTAACAAGAGGTATCGTGCTCGGGACGGACTTTATTACTGATGTGTTGCTAGTCTCCCTCACCGTGGACAAGCCGCTCGACCTTACGCCATCTTCGTTAACCACGACGATAGCCCTCAGAACAATGTGTGAGGCTCTGTCGAAAGCAGCGTGCTTTCTCCTTGATCTGGAGCCCGCCGAACTTCAGGCAGAGTTTAGGCCCGCGCTCACACCATTAGGCGCCCAAGGTCTTCAAATGGAACTTTATCTCTACGACACGCTGGCCGGAGGAGCTGGCTTCTGCAAACAAATTGAAGCCCTCGGAGAGCGCGTCTTTACGCGTGCTCTCGAGATTCTCGAGACGTGTACGGCGAACTGCGATCGATCGTGTTATCGCTGTCTGAGGAACTATAAAAACAAATTTGATCACGAATACCTAGATAGGCATGTAGGTGCTGCGTTGCTCCGGTACCTGCTTCGAGGCGAACAGCCCACCTGGGAAGTTTCCCGTTTGGAGGCGTCGAGAGAGATCCTGTTCCAAGACTTGCTACGTCAAAATCATCCTGATGTGACGATCCGTAGAAATGAAGCCGTTGCACTGAGCGATGACTTGAGTGTTATTGCTCCAATCTACGTGGAACGCAAGGGTGGGGTTAAAGCGATCGTTGATGTGTCCGGTGCGTTGGCACCACGCGTGCCGGCAGATCCCATTCTTGCCGAGAACGCTGAATTCTATTTCACTCCCATTTGGTGTGTAGAAGAATTGAGAGTACGTCGGAACCTGCCCCGCGCAGCAAAGGATATCTGGGAGCGGCTTGGACTATGACCATACCGCCGATGAAGCAGGCACTGTGGAAGGTACGAACCCCAAGCAAGCCCAGCGCTGGACCTGAGTGGATGTCGTACTCGTTCCTAGCAGAGGCAGAGAAATGTCCTCGCGCTGCATTCCTGAAATATTCCGATTACGAACAGTTGTGGGATCGGCCGGGGTATCCTCAGAGACCTAATGCAGCGGCTCTCGCTGGTTCGGTGGTGCACTCGGCGGCGGAGAAGATCCTAAGACAACTCATTGCGGACGGCGTAAACACCACCAGGTCTACTGCAGCGGCACAGTCGATGCGAAGTTTAGGCGGCTTTTCGGCTGTGTTATCCACTGCCTTCGAAAAAACCGTTGAGAAGGAGGCAGCTAATCCACGCTTCACAGAATTCGAGCTAACTTTACGCAAACAGATAGAAGCTCGCATGCCTCGTATGCGCGAAGCGCTCCAGGAGATCCTTGCTGATAGGCAATTGCTTGCGAGTCCAGGCTCAGCCGCAGGTGCATCCTGGCCGCGCCGGGGCGACCATCAAAGGCGCAGCCTCTCGCCTGGGACCCATTTCGAAGTCGAATTACGTGACACCATTCTCATGTGGAGGGGTCGGGTGGACATGCTCACCCTTTCGGAGGAGGGGTGCTCTATATCAGACATAAAGACTGGGCAACCGGATGATAGCCATCGATTGCAACTGCAGATTTATGCTCTCTTGTGGGGCGCAGATTCAGACCTGAATTACCGTGAAACTCCCGTAATAGGCCTTCAAATCGGCTATGGCGCAGGCGTTACAGCCGTCGAAGTTCCAACCCAGGACGAATCATCTGTTTTAAGAGCCGACCTGTTGAAGCGTACGCTTCAGATCAGGCAAGAGCTTAGCCTTCCCATAGTGCCAGCAAAGCCATGTCCCAGCAACTGCGGCTACTGCCAAGTGAAATTACTTTGCGACGACTTCTGGACCGTTGCGCCTACAATGGCGACGCCTGCCGACAGGTTTAGACATCTTGAGTTGATCCTCACTCATCAGGAATCAGATTCCGTCTGGGTTGCAACCACAACTTCGCTCAAAGCAGATTCCCAGAAGAGAGAAGTATTCATAAAGAGGCCGTCTGAGGGAGTTGCATTTTGGCGCGAACTGACACCTAGGTCCACACTCCGCTTAACAGATGCGACGGTTACATACGGACAGCCCGACGAAAAGCCTCTTATTTCAATCACCGCGTTTACGGAACCGTTAGTCATCCCACCGGAGCTATAAGGGTCCACCACACCAAACGGCTGGTTGTGGAACCATGCAATCGTCAAACTACCCCGAACGGTCTGTCGGTCACCGGCGCTTAGTGCGGTAGCCCCTTCGGGCAATTCGTCTCCGGGTTGCACAGGCCTGTTGCCCGCTTTATCGTAAGCGTTCGGAGTTCCCCTCTTGACGGGGAGCGATGATCGTTGATAGGTGTCCGCTTATTTTAGGTGCTTAGAAGCGGCGTGCTTTGGACGCAATTGTGGCGTCCCCAATATGCGCACTTTATAGATGCCTGATAAAAAATCAAGAAGAATTTCCAGAAACCCAGAAACCCGCTTTCCGCTATTATCTTTTCAATGACGGAGGTTCGCGGA
>Ga0206865_1171_pt1 | contig 14922 bp, 9 predicted proteins | sample Alteio_BWOrgCont_39_FD_152628 | JGI IMG/M metagenome (GOLD analysis project Ga0206865, IMG submission 152628) | Enriched cells from forest soil in Barre Woods Harvard Forest LTER site, Petersham, Massachusetts, United States -... | ecosystem: Environmental > Terrestrial > Soil > Temperate forest > O...
ACCTAACCACCCAGCCACATTACGCATGATGCGTTTGTTAATCGGTCCAGGATGTTGCGCAAACGTAAATGTTTTGCCCGTGATCATTTCGTATAATTGAATATAGCGTGAGGACAATGTCACAATTAACTCTGTTGGCGCTTCGGGTAATACACTGTCATGATAAGGGTCGCAATGGTCAACAAACCATAAGCGCAAAAACTCTTTATCAATATTTTCTGGTTCTTTTCCTTGCGCCAAGCGATCTGCATAACTATTTGCTAACCAGTAGCGGCTAGAATCTGGTGTGTGAATTTCATCAGCGACGATAATACGCCCTTCCGCATCCCTTCCAAATTCATATTTTGTGTCAACTAAAATTAATCCATGTTTTGCTGCAATTTCACTTCCAAAGTGAAACAGTCTGAGTGCGGCTGCACTCGCTTCATCCCACTCAGCTTGCGTCATCCACTTTTCTTCGATAATTTCTTTTGGACTTATAGGACGATCGTGATCTTTATCTTTTGTGGTAGGAGTTAAAACGGGTTCAGCTAGACGTTGATTCTTTTTTAATCCTTCAGGAAATTGGATGCCACAATAATTCCGCACACCTTTGTTATATTGTGTCCAGAGTGCCGTGCTCGTCGTTCCGGTAATATAACCGCGAACCACAAATTCAATAGGAAAAATTCGGCATTTTTTTGCAATCATCACATTAGGATCGGGAATAGCGATTAAATGATTGGGCACAATGGATTCAGTTTGTTCGAACCACCAAGCACTGGTGAGATTCAAGACTTGTCCTTTGTAAGGCACGGAAGCAATGACCCGATCGAACGCACTTTGCCTATCTGTTGTCACCAGAATAAGTTTGTCTCCCAAATCATAAGTATCGCGAACTTTGCCTTGGTATTTAGTACCTAAGGTAAACTCGGTTTCCGTTAAGCAAAAGGGTAAAGCAGCACGTATTGCGTCTGAATAATGATTAAGTATATTGATAGCAGTCATGGGCGTATGGGTTACTTATAATGTTAGTGTGAAGAATTTTCTCTATTAAGTCCGCTATGTTACCTGTTTCGCTAGAAAAATGCCACAAAACACCGTGTTGTATAGCGTTAACTCCTTGAATCGAGAAGTGATCTTGTAGTGTTTGCCGTTTTTGCTGGCCTATGACATCTTCATGTGCTCGCACCAGAAAAGCCGTGGATAGCATTTTTTTGGGCACTACTTCTGTCTCTTTTCGCTCATTATAAAGTACACCGGTTTTTTTGATCTCTGCAAGAACAGCTGCTGAATCACAGTGGACTTCCCAATGAATTTGGCGTTTCACCGTAACAGGAATACCTATCTGTCTTAAGGTATTTTGCACGGTAAGTGCCTGATTATCGGCAATCACCAGCTCAATGATGCATTCATGTGCATACTCAGGCTTTTGATAAGAAGGTAGTCCAGTACGGCGCGGGTAGTAATAAAGCGGGACAGTATGTTCCGTGCGCCCTTCCGTAATGTAATCGCGAATAGATTGGAAAATGGGGTCTCCATTTACCGTGCGTTCTGGGTGCGGCATCATGGCCATCACATTGCCGGCTTTATTAGCAATAGCAGCGGTATTACCCAATGATCCATTGGGATTTACTGGAAAATGATCAATGATCTTGCCTTCTGCATCGCAATAGCGAAACACATGTAAGCCTTGTTGCTCGATTTCTTGCCACATCGCAGTGGTCATCACAAAACGCCCTTCGCCATGCGCAACAGGGACATGCAAAATATCTTGTGCTGTGAGATAGCGGGTAAATGCATTTCGTTGATACTCATCCGTCAACCTCATGTTTACCCAGGCGTTGTAATAGCCTGTTCCTAGGATTTTACCGTGAGCAATACGCTTGTTTTCCGTCAACGCCATGCCCAGTTTATTATTTTCTAATCCTGGCACTAACCCCGTTTCTACGAGAATTTGCGCCCCATTGCAAATACCTAAAATTGGCTTACCTTTTTCACTTTGCGCCTTTAGCTCTAGCATCACTGGGTCAAGAGCAGCGATGATGCCAGCACGTGAGCGATCTTCGTAAGAAAACCCACCCACTATGATGTAACCATCCATTGCGTACAATTTCTCTCGCGATTCATTCCATAAAAATTCAACTGGCTCCATGCCCGCACGCTTTACTGCCAACATGGTTTCGCGTTCACAATTTGAACCAGGAAATTGCACAACCGCTATACGCATCGTGAGATCACCCTCCCCTTAAATACACACCAAACGTCGGTTGCGCGGCATCTTTGAACGAAGCCTGAACCGCTCTACGCATTAGATTAATCTCACTTCAGGTTTACCACTGATTACTTTGCCAATTTCATAAAGTGGAAAAGCAGGGAAATTAGTCAATGCATCACGCATAGTCGCAACTGCATCAGGCGAGACAATCATGATAAAACCAATTCCCATATTAAAAGTGCGATACATTTCTGCATCATCTAATTTGCCTAATTGACGTAACACATTAAAAACTGGCAAAACTGGACAGCCATTTTTACGAATTTCCACCGCACAGTTCGCTGGCAAAATACGGGGTATATTTTCTAACACACCCCCACCAGTAATATGCGCCATGCCTTTGATAGGAATGTTTTTTGCAAGTAGATGTAGCACCGGCTTTGTGTAATTGATATGAGGGGCCAGTAAGGTTTCACCTACCGAGGCTGTCAATTCAGGTAAAGTAGAATCGACTGTATAGCCGCCTACATCAAAAAATAATTTGCGTGCGAGTGAATAACCATTCGTGTGCAAACCGCTAGCAGGAAATGCCACTACTACGTCATCTGGGTGTATATTCTTGCCCAACACAGCTTTATCTTTTTCAACGACGCCGGTAATAATTCCCACCAAATCATGCTCACCGGGAAGATAGGTGCCAGGCATTTCAGCTGTCTCGCCGCCTACTAAGGAAATGTCGTTTTCTCGGCAAGCTTTCACCATGCCAAGCACGATTTGCTCGATAATCTCAGGTTGTAAACGATCATTGGCGATGTAATCGAGCAAGGTTAAGGGCTTAGCACCCAACACGATGATGTCATTCGTGGTAGCACTGACAAGATCAATACCGATGGTATCAAATTTTTGCATCATCTTGGCCACCATCATTTTGGTCCCCACCCCATCTATACTTTGTACTAACACAGGGTGCTGGTACTGTTGCATCAGTGGCTTTAAATCAAACATGGCGCCAAAGCTGCCAATGTCTGTTAGCACATTCGGCGAAAATGTGCTTTCCACGGCTTTTTTTATGCGACGAACAGCTTCATTTCCCGCCTCAATGTCTACACCCGCTGATTTGTAATTAACGCTAGTCATATAGACCTCACAACAACTTTTCCCGCAACCCATTTTCCCACGCTGACTTTGCTTCGCTAATAGGTAAATCAATCACCCCGTTCATTTGTAAACGAGGTTCTGCCATCGTCTCACCTAGCACACTGATCTCAACATGATGCTCAGCAAACAGCTTTCTCAGCACTTTTACTTTGTCACGTGACACTTCCAGAACAAAGCCGCCCGTTTCACTAAATAATTTCTTCTCTACCGTTAACTCGCCGGGTATCTCTACCTTCACTCCAATCTGTCGTTTGAAACTCATCTCAGCCAATGCGACTGCAATTCCACCTTCAGAAATATCATGTGCTGATAAAATCAAACCTTCTTGCATGGCAGCATGCACTGCATGAATTTCGCGGGCAAATGCGGTCAAATCGGGTTGTGGTAATTGCTTGCCTAATTGATGATGTAGCTGATAATACACACTACCGCCACACTCATCTTTACGATCACCAATTAACACTAAGGTCGTTTCCGGGCGTTTAAAATCATAAGTAATCACATTTGCCACATCAGCTAGTGAGCCCAAGCAGCTAATCATAGGACTAGGAGGAATCGCGCCTTGTGCGGATTCATTATATAAAGAAACATTGCCGGCGATGACAGGTAATGTGGCAGATTCATGACCTTTTAACGTAACAGCGCGACAAGCATCGACGATACCACGCACCGATTCCACAAATTCATGCATTTGTTCAGGCTTTTCCGGATTGCCAAAGCATAAACAATCGGTGATCGCAAGCGGCGTAGCCCCGACCGCCACCACATTGCGCACCGATTCAACGACAGCATTCACCCCACCCCAATACGCATCAATTTGGTTATAGCGTGGGTTTTGATCAAGCGATAACGCAATCCCTACCTGACGAATTTCACTGGGATAGTTGTCTTCGTTAAATGGAGCCATAACGCCTGCATCTGCCCAGCCAGCCTCGATGACGGTACGACCTTGAACTTGCTTATCATAGGTTTCAATAATCGGCGCACGCGAGGCAATATTTTCATGTGCCAATAACTGCAGTAACACTTGATTAAAATGGGTGGGTGCTGATAAATGCGGCTCTGCTAGAGATTGAGATTTAGGGTGATACGGACGATCATACACGATGCCTTTTGTCACATCATGTGCCTTGGCATGAACTAATTCTTTACCCTGATAATTCACCACATACATGCCATCCGTGCGTATTTTACCTACGACAGCAGCACGAGCACCTTCTGACACTTGGGGCAAAGCAAAAATCTCATTGTAGTGCGTCAAGATAGTTTCCACTATTTCAGGTGGAACCACCCACATAAACCGCTCTTGGGTTTCAGAACATAACACCACCGCAGGCAATAAATCTGACATGCTAACTGGCACTTGCTCAAGATCAATCTCTGCGCCGTAACCACCTGTTTCAGCTAGCTCAACACTGGCGCAAGCAATACCACCTGCACCTAAATCTTTGAAACCTACCTTATCTATCAGCTTTTTCTCGCGTAATAAATCAAACAAGGCATAATTTGCTTTTAATAGATGCCGCTGTAAAAAAGCATTCGGTTCTTGTACTGCGCCTTTATTTCTTTCTTTATGTTCTTCACGCAAGGTGGACGAAGCAAATGCAGCACCACCAAAGCCACTATTATCCGTAGGTTTACCAACCAGAATAAAGACATAATTGTCTGCATTGGCTGGTGCATAGGAGTGAATCACTTGGTCTTCGCGCACCACCCCTAATGTCACCACGGTCACTAAACAATTTTCGTTATAAGCAGCATCGTAATAAACATCCCCAGCTAAATTCGGTACACCAAGAGGATTACCATATCCTGCGATTCCAGCCACCACACCTTCATGAATCCAATGGGTTTTTGGGCGATTAAGATCTCCAAAACGCAAACTATCCGCAATCGCAATTACTTCCGCGCCCATGCAGCATACATCACGCACATTGCCCCCTACCCCCGTCGCGGCACCTTCATAAGGGACAATCTGTGATGGATGATTATGTGATTCATGGCTAACGACCACCCCATAGCGTACGCCTTGGTCATCTGTGGCTACAGCAACAATACCAGCATCTTCTTTTGCGCCTAAAATGACATGTGGCCCTGATGTCACAAACTGTTTGAGATGTTTGCGACTGCTTTTATAGGAACAATGCTCAGAGCCTTGTATAGACCACAATACGCATTCTGCGAAAGTAGGCGGGCGTTTTAACAAGGCATGCTGTATGGTCAGTGCTTCATCAACAGTGAGACCCAAGTGATATTGTTGGAGGATTTTTTCAATCGCCTCGCGCGATAATTGGGAAAAATCAAGGATGTCAGGTGTCTGCTGCATCTACAGGCCCTAATCTAATATTAATCGTGGGCAATAAGATAGCGATGTTTGACAGCAAAAGCAACTTGCTTAACAGCTCCGGCTCCGGGAAGGCAAACGCCGTCTGCGAGCATCTTTGAACCTAGAAACGGCTGTTGGGCGCGAGTGCGAGGTGTAACAGATTGATAGCGATCCCAAAAGATCAGCTAACAAAAGACGCACCACTTATCAAAATGGAAAGCCAGACCTAAACTGATAAAATCGGCGCTGCCTATTTCCTGTGAATCACCCATTTTTTGAATGCGACTCCAGGAGAGATCCATTTCAATATCCGGCCTAAAATCATAAGCTATCCCTAAGCCAAATGTGGGAAAAAACCGGCCGGTAATATCACTATTAGCATTGTCTGAGGCACTCTTGTTACCATTTTCCCTAACGGTGACTGATGCATTCGAACGACCCTCAAGATAAGCAAGACCTAATTTACCGTAAGCATTGAAATGATATCGAAGAGGAATGATAGCTTTTCCTACCAAATCAAATGCATCCACCTTTATGGTGCCTGATGAACTGGCTAAGGCGGTCGAGCTGGTATTATGGTCAAGCACATTCGCTGTGGCATTGACCGGTAAGTTATTAAACTTAGTCCAACCAAATTCTAGTGCACCAAAACATCCAAATTGATAGCCAGTAAAAACACGTCCAGCAAGACCATTGCCGTTGGTGGTACCGTTAAAAGATCGAAAGGTGAAATTATCACTGCTGATTGCTGAGTTAATTAAATCGCCCATATCTTGTCTAGAAATACCGGTTTCATTGACATTGCCCCAGCCCACTTGACCGCCTAAATATATCCCTGGCCAAGCAGCATAAGAATTGATTGCGACCAGCGCTGAGCAACACAAGATGGTTATCGTAGAAAAACGTTTGCTTGTCACCATACCCATACAAAGTCCTTTTATGTATTTAATGAAAGCTTAATCGGATTTGATAAAAAAAACTATCTGAAAAACAAAAAACATCGCGGGTTACGAGGCTCCTAGGCCTGGAGAGTGACAAAAATCAAAGGAGCTCCCGCAGTTTTCAGCGGGAAACCAGCAATTTTCGGTGAAGTGCAGCCTGTCATCATTATCTTGCGACTAGCGCCATGGATGAGCGCGGGATGGTACATGGATGTACCATTGGAGCAAGATAAGGAGGACATGCTGCACTTCACCGAAAATTGCTGGCGGGAAACTCCTAAGGATATGAGAATTACTTCCTGAATACCTTTGAGTGTTCAGACTGGGCGTCAACGATTGTTTGCAACTTATCCTCTATCTCAGATAGTTTTGTAACTATTTGGGTTAACCTATCATTAAGAGTAGTTAACGAATCAATCAATTCTTGCAGCTTTTTTTCAGTTGCTTCGTCAGTTTTTTCTTTTGGTGGTGTTGGAATAGGTTCAGATGTTTTAGGTAATTTATTATCTGCTGAATTACCCAAGCCGTTTGCTAATAGTAAGGCGTGAGTTGATTTTGGTTTGAGCTTGGGTTGAGAATCTAGACTTGCCGATCGAGGCCTAGTCGTTGGATTCGAAACAACCGACATTGATCGAGACCGATTTGAATCAGGAGATAGGGTGTGAGTTGTAGATTGGATTTTCGTTGATCCAAAATGAGGTTTCACAATATTGACAGCTTTATTTACCTCATTATGCTCCCAATCTGAAACTGTATTCGATAAATACTTAATCGTTTCTGATGTCATCCGATATTGTTTATCTTCATGCTCGTTTATTTTTATTAGTTCATCATTTAAATTTTTATACGGTACTTTAATATACAATACATCTACTTCCACTTTGGTGAGAGGAGACAATGGTTCCTTTACTATCTCCGCTTTTTTTCGATATTTTTTTTCATGATCCTGATCATTTTTAAGTTCATTATACCAGGTCTTGCCTCTAGCTTCCGCAGTAGCATGAATTTTTATGGTAACTGAATCTTCATCTAAATTTCTAGTTAAATCATATTGAGTTATTTTCCGGTCTTGGGCATATTTTATGGGTTTTAATGTTGTGTACAAATTTACTATCTCCCCATTCACCATACTACCTGTAACTGGAGAGGCCCTCCATTTTTGAAACGTAGTCTCGATTTCCAACCCATCATTTGCTGTAGATTTTGTTGTAGCGGTTTTTAGGAGGGGCGGCAACATTTCCGTAGTTAGTTTTTGAGCAGCTACAGGAGGTAGCGTGTTTTGTGAGTTTTTCCCTACAACATTTACAAGTCGTTTTTGCTTTTCAAAGTTTATTAATTCTTTTTCAATTCCTACGCTCGTGATATAGGCATTCTTTAATGTACCTGCTTTATATGTAGGTTGTAGTATTGCGCATAGATCATTAACCATATCTAAAGAAATAATGAGAGGTTGCTCTCCTTTTGAAGGCAAGCTTTGAAACATTTTTTCTGATTTAGTCGATAGATATACGTTGTTTATACTTGTCGCCAGTGTTGACAAAATTGAAGAATCAGCTGCATCTGTGTAAACATTAATGCTTTTGTTTTTGCTATCTAACTGTACCGCTAGTTGCCCCTTCACCCCTCGCGGCAGGAGTTTATCGAAAAATGATTTAGTTATGGAAGTATCTTTTGAAATTCTTCTATCTTCTTCCATCACTCGGACTTCCTCTTTTAACTTTTGGCCTTCCTTAGGTAAGCGAGGAGAAGTCGACGACTCTATTTCTTTCGGTTTTTCCATCTGACTGAAATTAGTTAATTTAACCTCCCCAGATTTTGACTCAGATTTTGTAGGCAAAAGATTTTTAAAAACGCTTCGAGCATTACTAAGAAGATCACCAGCTGTTTTTTTTGAGTCAACCTTCGTTTTTTTCGCCCCTGGTAAAGCACTATTCATTTCACCCGTCTTTACATACGAATCTGGTATTTCTTGCGTAGCTTTTTTTGTTGCTAAAAGGCGGGTCTCCTCCTCTTGTTCTTTTATTAGTGCTATCGGTTTTTTTCCATCTACAACCGCTTCTTTACGTTTACTATTTTCAAGCGGAGGAACCTCAGGAGGAGTTGCACTGTTAAGAGGATGCGTTTTTGCCGGCAGTGTTAGTGTTGTTAGTGGTGCTTTTTTTTCAACCATTACTTTACGTCGACTATACGGTTTACCTTCATTGAGAGATACTGCATGAACGCTTTTTAATTCTGTTTGAATTTTTTCTATCGTGATCTTTTCATGAAAAATATTATATTTAAAATTATAATTATTGCATAGCTCAGCAACCAACTCTAAAGGAATTTCGAGAACGTTCATTACCTTTACTGTCGTTACTTTAAAAGGTATATCTGGTCTTACGTTGCTTAAAGCCTCTGCCACGCTTCTAATTATCAGAGGAGTGCTGTAAACATTGATATTATTCTCTGTACTGTCTAACTGTACTTCTGTGCTCACTGTCGGCAGCATGTACCCTTTTGTTTCCAGGAGTGCTTCAAAAAACGATTTAATTATTGGAGTATCTCCGTCTGAAGCTTGCCTTGATCTTTCATTATCTATTCTCTGTTGTTCAACCACCTCTCGTTTTTTCCTTTCCTCCTCCTCTTGCTTTTGGCTTTCCTCTTCTTGTTTTTGCCTTTCCTGCTCTTGTTTTTGCCTTTCTTGCTCTTGTTTTTGCCTTTCTTGTGTTTCCCAAGTGTTTTTCATTTTCTTAAAAAATGAATCATGATCACTTTTTAAGTCATTTAATTTACCAGAAACGGTTGACATGCTCTCCCCAAAAGTGATCGGGTTTTCTTTATAATCCGAAGGTAGAAAAGTAGGGGAAGAGTCTACTTTAGCATCAATGAGAATTTTCCTGGTTTCCAAATAAGGCAATACTGCCCTCGTAAATTCCTCAAAATTTTCTGTAATACTATCTATTTTGTCTATATGATGATGTCCTGTAATGGCATAAATTAGCGCTAAATCATCTTGGGATAGTTGAGGAGGCTGAGATTGGCCTGCAAATGCTTCTTTGCCAGCAAATTTATCTTGAAGGTCTTTTATGTTCTCAGGATGCTTAGTAACACTAAAATATGTATAGACATCTTTTGCCTTGCTCTTGTCGTCCTCAGTTACTACTACAATATCTTTATATACATAGAAAAGCTCCTGATCTGTCAATATATAAGCAAAAGTATTAGCGGCGGTATCTGGAATTGAATTAACAAAGTTATCAAATTGATCTTTATCAAGAACAGACACCTTAAAAAGAAAACAGCCATCATATTTAAAACAGCCATCATATTTATTTTGTTTATATTCTTTTAATTTTTCACCAAACTCGTTAATTAATTCTATAAAATGCTGAATGGTTATCTCACTTTCAGTAGGAACTTTAATCACCTCTTCATGTTTACGTTTATTTAATTCAGCTATTAATTGGAAAAAGTAACCACGAAAATCATCCAACGGAGCGTCTACAACTTGCTTAATAATTTCACCAACTATATCTTGACGTTGCAAATTGTAATTAGAAATAAAATGATAATGTTTATCGCCCTTGAAAAAAATAACGGACTGATAAAATCTTAACCACTTGAAGACATCCTTCTTTGACATCATTCTTGATATCATTTCTTCTCGAGATTCTGCAGTTCCTTCCTGTTCTTTCCATGCATGTAAACTCCACTCGTCGCCCTGCATAGTCTTAGGTGCTACAAGTAGGTTCTGCATTTCGAGTTGTAAATTTTCAATGGCCTTAGTCAGATCTTCTACATTCGAGATTTGTGTTAAAGGTCGTAGCTTTATGCGGGATTCCATATACTCCTCATATAAAAAGATGCTTGCTATTCATATATTAATTATAGTCTTTATGTTTATATTGCTTTTTACTATAACAAAATTAAATGAATGTTTCCTTAAAACACAGATGTCATAAAAAATGCTTGTAAAAAGCGAGACATCGCTTCACATTAGCCCCACCATCTGCACCCTTCTTTTTTAGCAACTGTTAATGGGGGATTATGCATTGGTCAAGAATGTGGCTGAATAGAAACGTAGGGTGGATTACAGCAAAAAACGCTTACTCCACCCCTGAGGTATCGCCACAAATTTGGAAGGTCGCTCTCTAGATCCGTCATGTATGGCAGTGAGACCGGCAAGCATCTTCAATCCAGAATAGAGTATAAATTACCTTGGGCGATAATGGGAACTAACAGTCTCCAACGATTGTTCGATTTCAGTCAATTTACCAACGATCATTTCTAATTTCTTATTGAGATCAGTTAGCACCTCTATCAATTCTTGCAGCTTTTTTTCGACAGCTTCTTCGTCAGCTTTTGCATTTTGTGGTAGAGGCTGCACTTCTTTTTTGGGCGGAGGTGGAGGTGTGCCAACTGTTTTAAAAATTGCAGCTGTCGACGTGCCATTTTTAGGGGGAGGTATCAGCTTCTTCGTCTCTGGGGATAACAGAGACGGCGATGCTGTTTTTTTTGTCTCTTTTGTCTCTATTGGTGTCGGTTTCTTCGTGCTCTGGGCAGACTTCGGGTTCGCTTCTTCATAACTTGGCTGCTTGTCTTTTAAACGATAGGTCGCTTCAAGTTTATTTAGGTTATCGATAACATATTGATGTTGCTCTGGCGTTATGCAGTGCTTGTCATCCCATCCAATAATATCTCCTCTACCCACCGCATACGAGTTAACCGGTGTATACTCATTTTGCCATCCAAGAACAACACCGCCTTTCGCATCCATAAATTCATTAATATAGTCAATATCTTGCTTTAACCAGGAACCCGTTGTCTTACCTGTTGGCCCCGAATGAGCACAAGTTGTAATCGGTAAAATAGCAAAAACGCCTTGTAAGTCCTTATAATCCTTAGTCGCTAATAAATTCTCTACCTCTCTCATCACAGCTGCTTGATTAGTGCCATCTGTGCCAGTATCCCAGCCTCCTTCCTCATAAGTCTTTCTAATCTTTTCAGTTTGATCATGATTAGCAGAATAAGTGATACCTACTTTTGCATATCCCAATTGAAAATGATAATAAGCAACTCTCTCTAGAATTTCTTTCGCCTGCTCCCTAGTCAATTTTCCTTTGTAGGCAATACGAGTCGGAACAAATGCACCCACGGATGGAGTGGCAGAAACATTTGACGTTGGAATTTGTTTTTTTGGAGGTGGGGGCGTAGGAGTAGGAACTGGAGTCGTATGAGTTTGGGTCATAGGAGCTGGATGTAAGCTATGCTTTTTGATCACCTCCATATTACTGGGCAGAGCAGCCACTTTTTTTATTTTTTTTTGCTTAAAATTGCACTCATTTTCTCTTACAAATTCAGCCACTCCCAAATCAGAGTTGGGATAAACTTTTTTCTTAAGAGCAGTTATTTCTTCCTCTGTAAGCGGGCCTAGATTAACACTGTAAGTAGCTACGTTTTTACTTTCACTATTATCGATTCCTTCAAATTCAAAGTTAATTGGTTTTTTATCGTCCAAAGGATGCTTTCTTTCTGTTAAATCTAAACCGGTTTCTTCTTTTAGTTCTCTGATAGCAGCCTTCATCGAATTAGAGCCATCTTTTTTCTCGTCCATCTCGCCACCTGGAAACATATATCGACCCAACCCCTGCTTAAGGCTAGGGTTTTTATGTCGCCCTACGAGAAAATAACGGACATTTTCTTCTTTATCAGTAAAATAAACACAAACAGCTGCGTTTTGTTGTACGCGAGGCTCGTCTGGTGATGTCGGTTTTCGCTCTTGCACAACCGCCCTCCTCTTTGTATTGATATACTCATGAATCGTATATAAAAATTATAGTATAGATTTTTATCGGATTATCTTAACTCAGATAATAATATATCAAAACTGGATTAAATCTTTCTTAAAACCTCATTCCATTCAGGCTTGAATTAACCTCTGTTAAAAAAATGCTTGTAAAAAGCTAGACATCACGTCACATTAGTCCCATAATCTGCACCCTTATTTTTTAGCAACCGTTACTGTGGGGGATTATGCATTGGCCAAGAACGTTGTTGAATTGCACGGCGTTTACAAGTCGATACACGATCATGAGATTTTGCATGATATCAATCTCGACGTGCGCGAGGGTGAATTTCTTACCCTGCTAGGTCCTTCTGGTTGCGGCAAAACGACTTTGCTACGCCTTATTTCTGGGTTTGAGGAGCCAACCAAAGGCACCATTTCTATCGATGGCAAAGATGTCAGCGGATTACCACCGCACAAACGACATGTACATACAGTCTTTCAAAGCTATGCGCTTTTTCCTCACATGACTGCCTTTGAAAATATTGCCTTCGGCTTACGCTGCCAAAAAGTTTCTTTCAATGAAATTAAAACTCGCGTAACCGACGTTTTACGAATGGTAAAGCTAGAAAAGTTTGCCGGGCGTAAACCTAGCGAATTAAGTGGCGGGCAACAACAACGCATTGCTATTGCACGTGCAGCCGTCAACCGGCCACGCGTTCTTTTATTGGATGAACCACTTTCCTCACTTGATTATCGTTTGCGTAAAACCATGCAAATCGAACTTAAGCAATTACAGCGCAAACTCGGCATTACATTTGTTTTCGTGACCCATGATCAAGAAGAAGCATTGTCCATGTCGGATCGTGTGGTGGTCATGCAAGAAGGTGCGATTGAGCAGATTGGGACACCGCAAGAAGTATATGAAGAACCTAGCAATCTCAATGTGGCAACTTTCATTGGTGAAGTCAATATTTTTGAAGGTGAGGTGTTAAAAATCAATGGCAACAAACAAGTGATAGTGAACATTCTCAGCAAACCACGCCTCGCGAAAAGTGCACGCACTTTTATGATAGGAGAGAAGGTGCACGCGCTCATACGCCCAGAAGATGTACGTGTTTGGAATCAGCATGAGGTCAAAGACACAACTGATATGTTTGCTGGCACGGTAGAGGAAGTGATTTACAAAGGCACTACTGTGGATCTTATTGTTCGTTTAGATAACAACAAAATCATTTCTGCTACCGAATTTTTTGATGAAGATGATGATCGCCTAGAATACAAAATGGGTGAGCAAGTGTGGGTCAATTGGACGCCTGGATGGGAGGTGATCTTGCCGCATGAAAAGTAATAACCCAGTCTCCACGCAAGAAACGCCGCCTGCAAACAGGTTTGAACGAAACTGCTTTACCGTCGACGTTTGGTGTGTATACCCGAAGCATGGGGAATCTCACCATGAAATATGCTAGCGGATTTAAAAATGTGTCTTTGACCATTGTTTGGTTTTGGCTTTTTCTCTTTGCCTTGCTGCCTTTTTGTCTGGTTATTACGGCAAGCTTCCTAGAACACAGCACAACTCATTTAATTCAATTACCATTTACCTGGGCTAACTATCAGCAATTAAATAATTCTATCTACATACGCATCTTCGAAAAATCACTCTTTATTGCTGGTTGTTCGACGCTACTCTGCCTTTTGTTAGGCTATCCTTTTGCGTACATCATTGCACGTATGCAAAGCCGATGGAAAAATTTTCTTATCCTGCTCGTCATTATTCCTTTTTGGACAAGCTCACTGATACGGACCTATGCACTCATTGCCATTATAAAAGCAAAAGGCATACTTAATTCTATCTTGCTTGCCTTGGGATTTATTCAACATCCGCTGCCTATTTTATTTACCAATTCCGCTGTCATAATCGGCTTAGTTTACAATCTTCTTCCCTTCATGATCTTACCCATCATGACCAGTGTTGAACATTTAGATTACCGTCTCGTAGATGCAGCCTTTGATTTAGGTGCAAACCGCTTCACTACCTTCAGGCGAATTATTATCCCTTTGACTATGCCTGGGATCATTGCCGGATCAATATTAGTATTTTTACCGGCGATGACTTTATTTTACATTTCAGATATTTTAGGCGGTGCAAAATCCATCATGCTAGGCAACCTCATACAAAATCAATTTCTCATCGCTGAAAACTGGCCTATGGGATCCACTTTTAGTACTGTACTAACTATTCTGTTAGCAGCGCTTCTTCTCATTTATGTTTTTGTCACTCGTAATAATAAAAAGCGAGCGTGGTTATGAGAGGGATGACAAATGTTAAATCATTGCCAGCACTTTCCTTCCTAACACTCATTTATTTATTTTTCTATATTCCTATTATCATGCTGATTGTGTATTCATTTAATAACACCAAATACTCATTGTTATGGCATGGTTTTACCTGGCGCTGGTATGTTGAATTATTTTCTGATAACGATTTATGGATATCTACTCTGCACTCTTTCTTTTTAGGCGTGACCTCTGC
>Ga0206865_1217_pt1 | contig 14745 bp, 7 predicted proteins | sample Alteio_BWOrgCont_39_FD_152628 | JGI IMG/M metagenome (GOLD analysis project Ga0206865, IMG submission 152628) | Enriched cells from forest soil in Barre Woods Harvard Forest LTER site, Petersham, Massachusetts, United States -... | ecosystem: Environmental > Terrestrial > Soil > Temperate forest > O...
TTATCCTATGCTGATTGGCGGCGACTGGGTGAAGACTGACGCAAGCCGCACGGTAACGCTTCCTTATGACGGTACCCCGGTGGGCATCGTTTACGATGCTGATGCGGCGCTAGTGGAACGAGCCATTCAGACTGGGCAAGTTGGAGCGGCAGCGATGGCTTCGCTTACTCAATACGAGCGAGCAGAACTCCTGGAGCGAATGCGGAGCCTGCTTGAACGTGATCTGGAAGAGTTTGGAAACTTGATTTGTGGGGAAACCGGTAAGCCGATCCGGGAGGCCCGTGCCGAAGCAGAGCGTGCGATACAGACTCTGCGTGCCTCTGCTGATGAAGCACGTCGCCTGCATGGTGAAATGATTCCCATGGAGTCTGCGCCGATTGGAAAGGGACGCTGGGGTATCACTGTGCGGGAGCCGCTCGGAGTGATTGGTGCCATTACCCCATTCAATGTTCCGTTGAACCTTGCATTGCACAAGATTGGACCAGCATTCGCGGGTGGCAACAGCGTTGTGCACAAACCGGCCATGAATACGCCGCTTAGTGCGCTCCGGTTGGCCCGTTTGATCGATGAGGCGGGGGCACCTCTAGGCGCCTACAATGTTATTACAGGTCGGGGTGCCGCCATCGGCCAGCAGATGGTTCAAGACCGTCGAGTTGCTATGATCACTTTTACTGGGAGTCTAGCTATTGGTCAGCAGATCCGCGCTAACATGGGGCTAAGGCGTGTAACTCTAGAATTGGGTGCCAACTCCTCAGTGATTCTCGAACCGGACGCCGATCTCGACACGATCGTTCCCAGGTGCGTTACTGGGAGCTTTATGCATTCGGGGCAAGTCTGCATCTCTGTTCAGAACATTTATGTCCATGAGCATATCAAAAAGGAGTTCACCGATCGATTTCTGGCGGCCATCGGCAAGTTGCGCATCGGGCATCCGACAGAAGAGAGCACGGACATTTCCTCCTTAATCACTGAGAAAGAAGCGGAGCGAGTGGAGGCGTGGATCGCGCGAGCTAAGGCTGGGGGCGGCAGAGTTCTAGCTGGTGGTAACCGCCGCGGTGCAACAGTCGAGCCGACGGTCCTGAGTCAAGTTAACTCCGACATGGATGTTTGCCGCAAGGAAGTGTTTGGGCCGGTTGTGGCTCTGCATCCCTATACACAACTGGACGACGCTATCGGTGCCGTCAATGCCAGCGAATATGGGTTACAAGTGGGGTTGTGCACTCGGGACATCGAAAAGGCATTTAGGGCCGCCAAGCGGATTCAAGCCGGAGGTGTGATTCTGAACGATGTCCCAACCTTTCGCGCCGATCACATGCCTTATGGCGGCGTGAAGAATAGCGGGGTAGGGCGTGAGGGCCCACGGTACGCTGTCGAGGAGATGACCGAGCTCAAATTGATTTGTTGGCGTGGCTAGCGAATCGCTTTGCTAAAGAGCAACCGTCCGCTTATATGCGCGCTGTGATTGGATGATCGTCGATCCTGCTCCAGACCCGCCCGCCGCGTGTGTATTACTACCGCTGCTGAAAGACAATTCCGGGGATCTTACACTGCATGCAATAAAGCGATGACTGTGCAGTTACAAAGAGCGTCCGGTTCTCAATTCCCCCGAAGCACACGTTTGTGGGTTTTTGCTGTACTTTGATGATCCCAACAAAATTCCCGCGATAATCGAAGACCTGGATACCAGCTCCGGTCGTTACGTAAAGGTGTCCCTCGATATCCACTGCCATACCATCGCACCCGAACCATTGTTCCGGGTAACCTGAGTAGGTTTGCCGGTCGGGGTCGCGAACAAGTGCAAAAGTTCTGCGGTTTGAAACTCGACCGTCGGTACCTACATCGTGGGCTATCAATTCGCGTTGCGTGGTCCCGTTGATGATGAGTACGCGTTCATCGGGCGTCAGCACGATACCGTTCGGTCTGGCAATACCCTCATCAATGCGTCGTACTACGCCTTGGGGGCTGATAGAATAGACGGATTCTGGCATGCTGTGACACTGTTCAAAGTCGGGGTCCGTGAAGTAAATCCATCCTGTCCTGCTGATTACCAAGTCATTGGGAGCGTTAAATCTCCTGCCTTCATATTCCAAGGCAAGTACTTGTTCCGCCTTGCCGTTCGGTCCCCAAAGCACAACATCGCGAGCAAGGCCGCGGCAGGATACGAGTTCACCACTGGTTAGAAAGGCAGTTCCGTTAGCGCCTTGGGTCTCCGTTGCCCAAGTGGATAGGGTATTCGTTTGAATGTCGTAGGAGATGATCCAGCTCTGCTCATTGTCCACGAAGTAGATTTTCCCCTTTCCGTCGTAGGATGGTCCTTCCGTAAACACATAAGGTTGCTCGTTAATTATTCTCGGGTTTTCGTTAGGATCAACCAGCGTTTGGATCGACGCGTTTTCATTCGATGGAGCGCTCATCGGTTCTCTTTGTCCTCCCATCGCAGACTTACAGGTGCAAAGTCCGGTTGCGGTTATGGGTGACGTTATCATCTTGGAGCCATCGACAAAATGCGCTCATTTTCCGTGACCGCCCCCTCTTTTTTGTCAGAAATTGTTCAAATCATAGTATATAATATATCAAGATCGCTGACGGTTGTGATTAAAAGGGCTTCCACGTGTGGATTCGCCCGGACCATTGGGACGGTTGCTTTTAGCCGATTTCGGAGTGTCCACCTGTTAGGTGCACTCCGAGCGGCAGATCCAGTTTGGATTGAGGCTGATTTTCTAAAGGATCCGACGAGCATCGTGCGATTTTTATTATGTAGCTTGCATCAGGAGGCAAAAGTGCGGGATGTACTAACTGAGAAGGTCCGCAACCATTCAGAACTCTGGGTCGTTTGCCTAGGCTTGGTATTTTTCTGGCAACCCTTTGCAGTGCAATGGGCGTTGGGCCAAAGTAGCGATTTTGACATCGCGCCCTTCGCCCGGCGCTGCTGTGTACAGGAGCAACGGTTGTCTCAAGTCGCATTTGACAATTCCAGCCACCCCCGTAACGCCGAAAGCGCGGCCGATGGCCGATATATTTATGGATTGCAATGGGCTGAACAGCGCGACATTAAAGAAGTTCGTGTAGATTTCAAGGCCGGAAGCGTGCCTGTAAAGGCAGCCATCGAGTACTGGTCTCAATACTGGCCTGATCAGCCGCCCCAGACGCCCATAAGTTTCGATATGCACGAGGATCCCTGGCAGGGAGAGTGGCTAAAAGCGGTTACCAAGATGAACTGCGCGAGCTCCGAATGCTCTTACACATTCCAGCCTCTTGAGGAATCGGAGAACCCACGCGCGAAGAACTTGCCGGGCCTGGACTACCGGCGCACGCTGAAGATGCGGCTGGTTTTCCCCTCCGAGCCGGCAGTTGAGAGTGTGAAGGTTTTGACCGGGACAGCGCTCGAACCAGTTCAAGTACGCATCGAACTCGGCGCGGGGGAACACAGTAGCTATGCATGGAGCGGTAGTTTGAAGGTCTATGACGGACGCTTCCGAGATGTGAGGCTCTGGAATGGATCGTCGGGCGACTCGGCAGCAGGTCAACAGTTTCGGATAGTGACGGGAGGTTCCCCCAAGGGTCTTTTGGTGGGCTTAGACGCTGCAAAGCCCTCGCTGTCCGGATCGGAAGATATCACTATCGTGACGCTGGAGGCGGGGGAGCGAACCTTTTCCTTCGCCGTGCCTGATTTAGACAAGGGGCCCATCTATGTTCCGGATTTCCACGCATATGTGAGCTTAGCTTCTGACAGGCGGACTTTTTTGCCCTCTGTTATAAAGCCGGGCGCCAAGATTCGCGAGAAGATCAGCAAAGAGCCTGAGCAGAGTTACGAGCGGGCATCCAGCGAGATCCCTGCCTTGGATACTTCGGGAGTATCGTTTCCATTGGCAGTGGAGGCAAGTTGGCAGAAGTTTGGCCTCGATTGGGGAGGCAACCTCTCCATAAGTAAGACCAGCACGAGGGCGAAAGGCGCGGGTGAGCTGGATCGCCTGGAGTGGCGGGGCGACAGGATTTACTGGCGCATTGGAACCGGCGCCATCCCAAACTTTCGCCGCGGCGGGAAAGATTCCGAACTTTCTCTGCTGGACGACAATATCCCAGTTGCGACTGTGAAATGGTCAACTGAAGGTATTATCTACACAGAGGAGAGTTTTGCTACCCTCCTTTCCGGCCCCCTCTCCCCTGATGATCCGGCGCGCGGCGAAGAGACACCGGCCGTGTTAATGGTGAGACTTAGCGCACGCAATCCAGAGTCACGTCCGGAATTGGCGCACCTTTGGCTAGCCACTGATCCGGGTGAGAATGTGGTTTACGAGAACGGTGATCTCGTCGCTCAAGGTTTGCAGTTGGTGGAAAAGCACCCGTTGGTGCGCGCTCATTTCAAGCTTCCTGACTCGACACACGCTGTGGTGTCGACTGTAGGGTACGGTGGCCGAATTCTGTATGGTCTCCACGTAGAACTACCGCTTGCTCCCAACGAGGAGCGGTCCGTGTTCATCTCCATCCCTTTCTTTCCTCGCCTGTCATCGTCGGAACGGACTCGCTTGACGGAACTAAACTATGAGACGGAGCGCACGCGCGTAGTGGGCTACTGGCAAGACCTGGTTACACGCACAGCCTCCTTCGACATCCCAGGAGACCGGATTGCGAAACTAGCCAAGGCGATTGTCCCGCATATCCTCCTCTCTGTTTTCAAAGATCCGAAGAGTGGTCTCTACATTGTCCCGGCGGGCACGGTTTGGAGGCTCAGCTCGAATGAAGGGGCTCGTCAGTGCCTGATGCTCGATGAGCTCGGTTTTCCCGAGCGTGCTCAGAAGTGCCTGGAAACCTGGGTTCGTCTCCAGGGCACTAGCTCTGTACCGGGGACATTCACTAACCAGATGGCTACGTACAACGTGGGCCATAGCGATATGGAGTACCCGCCCCTGCTCGATGGGGATTACACAAGTCCGGGATACAACCTCAATAATGGTTATGTCCTCCGAGCATTGGCGGAACACTACCTGTTTACGCGCGATCAGGAATGGTTGCGGAGGACTGCCCCCAGCATGATGCGCGCTGCCGACTGGATTGTGGAGCAGCGAAAACTGACCGAAGTTTTTGACGGGAATGAGAAGGTACCGGAGTATGGACTTCTCCCTGCCGGCAGATTAGAGGACCCTCCAACTTGGGGGCATTGGTTTGGGGTAAATGCCGAGGCAGTGGCCGGGATGACCCGGCTGGCGGAGGTGCTGGCGGACAGTGGAGTTCCGGAGGCACAACACTACGCAGAAGAGGCGGCAGCATACAAGCAAGACCTTCGCGAAGCAGTGCTTCGGGCATCTCGTCTCGCGGCGGTAGTCCGGCTTCGAGACAACACCTATGTTCCCTACGTGCCTACTCGTCCATACCAGCGAATCCGCCACTGGGGTCCTATCCTCCCCGAATACTACTCGCGCTATCCAGGAAAAACGACCTTAACCAACTTTGATATCTCCCCTGCCCTCGAAGTGTATCCCGGGCCTATACTGCTGCTTCTTAGGAACGTATTTCAGGCGGACGAACCTCTGGTCAATTGGGTTCTTGACGATTGGGAGGATAACGCAACCATGTCCAGCTCCCTCAACCTGAACGTCCACGGCTGGGTGGATGACAAGGACTGGTTTAGCCAGGGTGGGATGGTCTTTGAGCCGGGACGAAATCCGTCACCGATCTATCTGCGGCGGAACGAAATCCCTGCGGCCCTCCGAAGTGTTTATAACGGTTTTGTTGCCACTTACTACCCGGAGCTGAATGCTTGTATTGAGGAATTTCACGAATGGGGCGGCCCGGGCACGATCATCAAGACTTCCGATGAGTCAAGATTTGTAACAGATTTCAGGGATCTACTTGTTCGGGAAGATGGTGACACACTTTGGTTGGCGGCGGGTGCACCGCACCGCTGGCTTGCGCCTGGTAAGAAGATTGAACTGCGGGATGCCCCGACATATTTCGGGCCGGTCAGTTATCGGATGGAGGCAACCGATTCGGAAGTAGATGCACGCGTGGAGTTGCCGACCCGCAATAAGATTCGGACGGTGTGGTTGGTGGTGCGGGCGCCGGAGGGGCGACAGATCCGCGCCGTGGAAGTTGACGGGAAGCCATGGAAGGATTTTGATGCCACCGCGCAACGGATCCGTCTCCCGTTGGTAGCACGCCCAATTCAGATTTCGGTGCATTTCTAGAAAGGACGCTTGTATCCGGTACTCGAATGATAAAGTGGGCTGTTCACGGCCGGCAATAGGAGTAGTAGGTATCTCCTGCGTATCCGGTTGTTTCAGGTAAGGATTTCAGTGGCCGATTCCTAGACTTGACCGCCAGCAATGGGGAAGAGGCTTTGAGGGTCAATCTGGTTGGGTGCGCCATGCTGGCGTGGCCGCGGTGAATCAAATGCTCATCGTGGCCGAGTGCCACCGTAGTTATCTCGATCGGCACTGAGACGGTTGCCGCGCTCACCGGCGTGATTTGGAACTCGGAAGCGGAGAAGCCGAGTTCAGTATTTCTTCACAACCTCTCCGGTCCCAACCGTTAAGTAGTTGGATCCTCCAATATACTCAGAGTCGAGCATCTTGATGACCGTGAATTCATGCCAAGGATCCAACAACGAACGAGCTTGAAAAGCAAGAGAGCACAGGCCTTTGTACGCATAGCCGTCGGCACCCATCCTGAAGGTCGCCTTCGCTGGATCAAAACCGCTGAATACGAGAATCTCGGGGTCTCCGCCGACGCCAGTGGGGATTACACGCACGCTCAAGCTAGGCAGATTCTCGTCATTCGCTCCCAGCGTAAAGGGCGCCTGGCACTGGAACGCCGCTGACAGAATCGGAACCTTGGAACCACGCCCGAACTCTATATTGATTCCACTCACGCTGGATTTTTCCCAAGTGGCCCAACCCATCTTCTTAGGAATGCCAAACAGTTCCCGTCCGGCCGCGAAGGCGATATCCGAGTCCACGAGGTTCTTGCACTCGAACCAGTACGGGTTGCCCTCAAAATTCACTTTGAACTGGAGGCTGGCCTCATGGTACGGACCCAGTGTACAGAGATGGAAGTTGTAGAGAACGAGCCTCGCAGTGGCCGATGAATCGACTTCCATGCAGTCCGGACAAATGTGCAAGCAGGCTTCGATGTCGGTCTGCCAAGTGAGAACTACGCGTTCGAGGTTCTGCCAGTGGAACGGTGGTCCCGAAAAGATCGGATCGCCGGATGGCATTCCCCTCGCGAGATCATTCTTTTGTAACCGACCGCTAAGAGCAGATGATTTCATATTTTTATCTCCATCCTTCTACTTTTATACCATAATAGTATTGTAATATAAAATGCATTAAATCTCTCAAGTTGGCAGAATTTCAAACTGGACGGATGTAGCTGGCAGTTTATACGACAGCTTATCGACTTTAATAACCTTGACAGGCAATATTATATTATTATACTTTTATTTGTCGCCACCGATCATGCGGCCACGATATTCGATCCTCTTGAGAAAGAACCCCCTGGAAGAGGAAAGCACTGTTTTGGATGTCTCGGGTCATCCGCACAGATCGACTTTTAGTACGGGGATTCACACATGTTTAGACGGACGCCAAACGAGCTCAAGTCTGTGTCTTCATGCGCGCTCAAATTCTGTGCGGTAGTCACTTCTAACTCCGGTCTGGGCAGACCCGAGGCGAGTTACTTCCTGATAGTAGCGACAGTTAGTGTGATGTTACTCGGTGCCCGAACTTGGGCCGCGGATTCTTATGAAGTACTTGTAGAACGTAGTGTCGCGGTCAAGATGCGCGACGGAGTAATTCTACGAGCGGATATATACCGTCCCAATGTGCCCGGCAAATTCCCCGTTTTACTGCAGCGTACGCCATACAACCGGGCAGCCAGCCCGGACTTCCCCCAGGAATTCGACTTCAGGGCTGCGTCGCACGGTTATGTCGTAGTCATCCAGGATACCCGCGGACGCTTTGGGTCGGACGGGGAATTCTATCCCTTCAAGTATGAGGCCCAGGATGGTTACGACACTGTGGAGTGGGCCGCAAGTCTGCCTTTTTCTAACGGGAAGGTTGGTATGTTTGGCGGCTCCGGCGAAGGCATTCCTCAGTTGCGAGCGGCGACTGCGGCCCCCCCGCACTTAGCTGGCTTGTTTCCTTTCGTTACTGCGTCGAACTACCACGACGGATGGACTTACCAAAATGGCGCTTTCGAACTCTGGTTCAATCAAACCTGGGTTTCGGGTCTTCTCCTCGACACTCTGAATCGCCATGCACTTAAAGATGATGCTCCGGCTAATTGGTTCCGAACGCTCCCACTGTCCATTTACCCTCCGCCGAACCTTGGAGCCTCGGAAGACCCGGCTCCTTATTACAAGGACTGGCTGGCACACCCCAGCTACGACGAGTACTGGAAACAATTCTCCAACGAAGAGCACTACTCAAACGTAACTGTGCCGGCCTTCCATTTCGCCAAGTGGTACGACGTCTTTCTCGGCGGCACCCTGCGGAATTACGAAGGCATAAAAGATCATGCGGCGACCGACGCTGCACGGCGCGGGCAGCGACTACTTATTGTTGCCGGAACCCATATAACTGACGGCAGAAAGGTAGGCGACGTAGATTTCGGTCCGGAAGTGCTAAAGTCGCCTTCGCTCTACGATCTGGTTCTCCGCTGGTATGACTACGTTCTGAAAGGCATTTCCAACGGAATGGACCACGAAAAGCCCGTGAAGTTTTTTGTAATGGGCAGCAACCGCTGGGAAGAAGCGGATGTGTGGCCACCTCCTGAAGCAGTGGCCACACGCTACTACTTGCATTCAGGCGGTTCTGCAAATTCTCTAAGTGGAGACGGAGTTTTGAGTGTCGATGCTCCCACGGCCGAGGGCCCCGACCATTTTGTGTATGATCCCGCCGATCCGGTGCCTACCCATGGCGGGAATCTATGTTGCGCACCCCAAAGTTTTCCACCGGGCGCCTTCGACCAGCGGTCGAATGAGGCAAGGGCAGACGTTTTGATATACACCACGCCGCCTCTGCAAAAAGAGATAGAGGTGACGGGTCCGGTCACGGTTGATCTTTTTGTTTCCTCCTCTGCTGTAGATACGGATTTCACCGGCAAGCTGATCGACGTTTGGCCTGACGGATTTGCGCAGAATTTGGCCGATGGAATTTTGCGTGTGCGCTATAGAAATTCACCGGAAAACCCTGAGTTTATGAATCCTGGTCGTACCTATCGCCTCAACATTGATCTTTGGTCAACCAGCAACGTCTTCAAAACGGGTCACCGTATTCGGCTGGAGATTTCAAGCAGCAACTTTCCCCGTTTCGATCGAAATCTCAATACGGAAGAAAACCCAGGATTAGCGACCCGGATGGTGAAGGCCACGAACACGATTTATCACGACCGAGATCATTCCTCAGCGATCATTTTGCCGGTTATGCCCAGCAGTGTAGCCCCTTGAGTTCGTGTTGAGCTATTCCAAAGCTTCTGAAGAAGACTGCCTATCAGGTTTAGAGGTATCGTCCGAATCGGTCGAATAGCTTTGGCGGACTGGAGCCCAAAGTTGTTAAGGCGATTGGATGGGGACGAAAAGGTCATGATGTTAAAGCATTACAGGCGGATAAACAACAGGAAAAATGCTTTTGGTATCGTCATCCGAATCGGACGTGCCGGAATTGATTACAGCTTAGTGTGCAGATATGTTTCCTGTAGATCAGTGATTGACGATCTGATTCAGCGGCAACGGCGATGCCGTACTTCTCTCTTCAGTCAGTCTTGCCACGAGGTAGCGCTATGGTCCATGTAACAGCAGACCCCTTAATGGTGCGCCCGCCATTTCCTGCCAACCCTGCCTTCGGCCGTTCGATGGAGCTGGCCGCGTACCTGATGGAAATCGATCCGGTGACCATCTGTCTGGAGGGCCAGTTCCAGTTGGCCGAGAAGGTAGGCGATGGGCGCCGTCCGGTATTGATTCCAATCGAGGAAGTGATCAGAAAGCTAGAGTTTGTCACGCAGGCGGCGAAGTCCCTGAATGTGGGCCTGAGCGTCTTTGCCTGCACCGAGGCGCGAGCGGCGGTGGCGTTGAACTCTGACACGGATCCGCGCGACCGTAAGTTTCTGAGCAGCTCGAAAGCATTGGAGGGCCTGCATGCGTACTGCGGGGGCCTTGATGCGGTCATCTGCCGTGCGCTGGCGTTTGCACGATACGCAGATGTTGTCTGCTTCAAAAGCTCGAATGCCGATCTCGCCGAGGCAAACCACTTCGCGTCGGAGATCAAGGGCGCGTTTCCGGGGAAGGGGCTGGCATTCGGCCACGCTCCCAGGCCAGACGACCCGGGCTGGAATGAGGTCGAACACCGGGCGCTGGAAATCAACCTGCGCAGTCTGGCGTATGACCACTACTTCGTGACCCAGTTTGGCCGAACAGTTTTTCCCCGCACTCCGGTGGCAGGGTCTTGGGTGCTCATCGACGACGTCGCACCAGTAAAGATCAGCGCCCAAGAGGTTCTCGGCGGTGAGGTCTTCGCTCCGCGACTTTCGACGAGGGACAATCGGCTCTCCTCGGGGCGGTTACTGCGCAAGCATTTGCAGCAAGCGCTTGAGAGGCGCCAGCCATAGATGTTTTGGCGCGTGGAGGAAATTTCGATGGTCACCTTCAAACTGGAAAGGTTGAACTAATGGCTGGAGAAAGAAAGTACATCTACCGGTTCGGAAATCATGCTCTGGATGGTGACGCCTCGATGAGTGCCGAACTAGGAGGAAAGGGCGCCGGACTGGCGGAGATGACTCTTCTGGGTATCCCCGTTCCCCCCGGCATTACGATATCGACGGGCGTATGCCGCTTCTACCTTGAGCACGGAGCTTTTCCTACGGATTTTGAAGAAGAGTTGGGTGCCTCATTGGCTTGGCTCGAGGACTCGGTGGGTCGGAAGTTTGGCGATCCCCGGAATCCTTTACTGGCGAGCGTCCGGTCGGGCGCAGCCATTTCCATGCCCGGGATGATGGATACCATCCTCAATGTGGGTCTGACGCGCGAAAGCATTCATGGTCTCGCCGCACAGAGCGGTTCCCTTCGCTTCGCGCTGGATTCTTATCGTCGGCTTCTGCAGATGTTTGGCGCCGTCGTGCTGGAGGTTCCAAAGAAGGAGTTCGATAACGTGCTCGAGACTATTAGGGCGGATGAAGCGGCCCTTCGAGACTCGGAACTCTCAGAAGCGGGCTTGCAATCTGTAATCGAAGGCTTCCATCAGGCGATCGAGCGCTGCGCTCAAACTTCCTTTCCCCAGACCGCTGTTCAACAGTTATCGATGGCAGTCCATGCCGTCTTCAAATCATGGCGCAACGAGCGCGCGCAATATTACCGCCGCCTGAATGGGATCCCTGACGACCTAGGCACGGCAGTGACGGTGCAGGCGATGGTCTTCGGCAATGTCGATCAGCGAAGCGGAACCGGAGTCGGTTTTACTCGAAATCCTTCGACGGGCGAAAACTCGATCTTAGGGGAGTATCTGGCCAACGCGCAAGGAGAAGACATCGTCGCGGGGACACGCACGCCGATGCCGATTTCAGAGCTTGCCGAGAGCATGCCTGAGATCTACGAAGAACTTTTTGCTATCACGGGCACGCTCGAGCGCCACTTCCGCGACGTTCAGGACTTTGAGTTCACAGTAGAGAAAGGAAAGCTCTTCCTGCTTCAGACTCGTGCCGCCAAGCGGAGCGCGCTCGCGGCGGTGCGCATCGCCGTGGAGATGGTCGAGACCGGGCTGATTTCAAGTTCGGAAGCCGTCGCACGCATTAGTCCCGCCACGATCAACGAGATCCTTGCGCCCCAGTTGGATTTTTCTCAGGGCGTGCCTGAGGTGCTCGCGCGCGGTCTGCCCGCTTCTCCTGGCGCGGCCGTGGGCCGGATCGCACTTACGGCGGTCGCCGCGGCGGGGGCGCTACACGGCGATCCAGTGATCCTAGTGAGCCAGGAAACAACCGCTGACGACATCCACGGTATCGTTGCCGCTGCAGGATTATTGACCGCCTGCGGTGGAGTGACAAGTCATGCCGCTGTCGTGGCACGCGGGATGGGTAAGTGCTGCATAACCGCCGCAAAGGACATCTTCGTCGATTCCGATATTGGCGTCCTGCGTATCGGCGAGGCAGTGTTCCATGAAGGAGACTGGCTTTCTCTCGACGCCTCTTCCGGCCGGATCTTTGCGGGTAAGGTACCGTTGCGCGCGGCTGACGGAGAAAATGCTGGGCTCCGATCCATCCTTCGCTGGGCGATCGATCAGAGTCCGCTGGCAGTCAGAGCCAACGCCGACACTCCTGAGGACGCTTCCGCCGCCCGCGCCCGGGATGCGCGCGGCATCGGGCTTTGTCGCACCGAACACATGTTCTTCGCGCTCGAGAGATTGCCTCATGTGCGCGCAATGATCCTGGCGCGGAATACTCCGGAGCGTAAGCGGTCATTGAACGAACTCTTGCCTATGCAGCAGCAGGACTTTGAAGGGCTTTTTCGGGAAATGTCATCCTTGCCGGTTACGATTCGTCTGCTCGATCCGCCGCTGCACGAATTCCTGCCCCCTCGAAAGGATGTGGACGCCGAATTGTTACTCGCCCGTAGTGAGAACGACGCCGGAGCGATTCAGAGGGCTGAACTGTTCTTAGAACGTATGCAGGCTCTGAGTGAGACCAACCCAATGATGGGACATCGCGGCTGCCGGTTGAGCATTACCTATCCGGAGATCCTTGAAATGCAGGTGAGGGCTATTCTTCAGGCAGCGCTCAAGGTCGCGGCCGAAGGGTTTGTTCCCCTGCCAGAGATTATGGTTCCTTTCGTGGCCAGTGCAGAAGAGATGCAGTGTCTCAGGCGTCTGATCGACGAAGCCGCAAACGAAGTCTTCGCCAATCACGGCGAAAGTATCGACTACAGCATCGGCACAATGATCGAGTTACCCCGCGCAGCGGTCTGTGCCGGAGCCATCGTCGAGCATGTAAGTTTTGTGTCCTTCGGCACGAACGACCTGACGCAAATGACCTTCGGGTTCTCCCGCGATGACGCTGGCAAATACATTGACGCCTATCTGAATCAAGGGATATTGAAGTCGGATCCCTTTGCGACCATCGATCGTGGGGGGGTCGGGGGGCTCATGGAACTGGCGATCCGTCAGATGAGGGCCCGAAAACCCGAAATCAAGATTGGGGTGTGCGGAGAGCACGGCGGCGATCCCGCATCGATTGAATTCTTCGTATCGATTGGCGTCGACTATGTGTCATGCTCTCCGGCCCGGCTGCCGGTGGCGCAACTTGCCATGGCACAAACGCAACCGCTGCGTCGGATTGCGGTACCGGGTCAAGAGCACGTTTCCCAATGCTGAGTTCCTTGTCGAAATTTAGAGACAATCTTCCCAAGAAACCAGTTGCTCGTCTATCTCCCCGGAGGAAGCTTGATGATCAGGACGTTTCAGCAGCACATTCTTCAACAGCAGCGCGAGGTGCCATATGCCTCGGGTGATTTCTCATGGCTTCTGTCGGGCATCACGCTGGCCGCCAAGATGATTGAAGCCAAACTCCGGAGCGCCGGATTGACGGGGATTGTGGGAACGGCTGGGCTGACCAACGTCCAGGGCGAGACCCAGCAGAAGCTGGACGTCTATGCCAATGAGGCGTTGCTCCACTGCCTCGGCGTGCGCGACTGCGTGGCCGCACTGGTCTCCGAGGAGAACCATGAACCAGTCACCTTCGACCGGACGGCCGATGAGGGAAAGTATGTCATCGTCTTCGATCCGCTCGATGGATCGTCGAACATCGACGTCAATGTCAATGTCGGCACGATCTTCTCCGTTTATCGGCGCAGGGATGGCACCCACGCCAGCGCAATTGAGTCGGTCCTGCAGGCGGGAAACTGCCAGGTCGCCGCCGGCTATGTTCTATACGGGCCCTCCACCATGCTGGTGTACACTGCCGGTCGGGGAGTCTATGGGTTTACTCTTGACCCCAACATCGGCGCCTTTGTCTTGAGCCACGACAAAATGAAGATGCCCGAAAAAGGGAAGCACTATTCATGCAACGAGGCCAACGTGAGCCTCTTTCCAGAACACTATCGCACGTACCTCTATGACCTGCGCTGTCGGGAAGCCGGAGAAGAATATAGTTCGCGGTACATCGGTTCGCTGGTCGCCGATTTTCACCGCACACTCTTGAAGGGCGGGGTGTTTCTGTACCCCCCGACCACCCGTTATCCCCATGGCAAGCTACGGTTGCTCTATGAGGCGAATCCACTCGCGTTGATCGCCGAGCAGGCGGGCGGCATGGCCATCAATGGCGCGGAGCCTATCCTTGGCCTGCAGCCACGCGGAATTCACCAGCGCACGCCCTTCGTGGTCGGGGGGCGTTCCGAGGTCCAGGGGTTCCTCGAACTCATTGGCGGCTCGCAATTGCGCGGTTGGCTGGCGAAGTAGCGCGAGAGACATCGTCCTTGCACTTCACATCGGTAGGTAGGCCGCCCGCCAGGGATGCGGGGGGGAACAGCTTCGATCGAAAGCATCCCCTCACCCCGTTAATCCCTTGCTCCGTCACGTCGAAGACGGACGTCCGTCGCGGAGACGTTCTACATTTCGCCAACCCTCTCCTTAAAACGATTTAAGGTAAGGGGCCCATCGAGATAGATGAGCGTCGTCTGGCCTCCCTCCATTTGCGATCCGTTGGACGTGAGCTCGAAACGGAATCCCTGCTCGATCAGCGTCTGAAACTCTTGCGCCTGCATGTGTC
>Ga0206865_1218_pt1 | contig 14675 bp, 17 predicted proteins | sample Alteio_BWOrgCont_39_FD_152628 | JGI IMG/M metagenome (GOLD analysis project Ga0206865, IMG submission 152628) | Enriched cells from forest soil in Barre Woods Harvard Forest LTER site, Petersham, Massachusetts, United States -... | ecosystem: Environmental > Terrestrial > Soil > Temperate forest >...
GCGTTCAACTTCAATCGCACATTGACTGCCATCAGGAAAAACAATCGCTCCATCAGGTAAATGGTCTTGGAGATTAGATGTGTCGATATATTTATCTTTGATTAATCTACGCTCACTGATCCACACCGTATCGCGATAACGTTCACGACATTGCAAATGCACATTGACTACAGCTAATTGATGGTCATAGACACTCAAAGGAATTCGTTCTAATACAGGCAAATCCAAATCAAGCAAACGAATGCTTTTGGTCGTCAAGTAATAAACACCAGGTCGATTGAGAGCAATACGAAGATGAAGAACCAATCCTAATCTCACTAACAGTTGCATATGTAGATAAGCTGAAGATTTTCTTAAATCAAATCGTTTCATGATCTGGCCTATCTCACAAAATCCAAATTCATGGACAAAACGCAGGATTTCAATTTCATGATGAGACAACACCACGCCTTTTGCTTGCTGTTCAACCTCCTTAAACAACATTTTTTTATCGGTATAGTTTGTCATGTTCTTTTTCCTCTTACTCTTTCTTCACATACACTCTGGTATACCACTGCTCTCTCGGCCGCTTGCGCCTGACCACCCAATCATGTTTATCGGGACGATGTGAGTGGGTGGTCAGGCGCAAGCGGCCGAGATTGAGCACGCTAATGTTTTGTTTTTATAAAAATTAATGACAATCCTTTCCTGGAATTCATTTCCGAGACTGTTCCAATACACAGTCGCATTAAATTTAGTCACTGTGATGTAATCGGTTGTTCATGCCGCCTCTTTTTGTTTCACTGCACCATCAAAATAAACATCGGACAACACCATGAAATGGGTACGACTCGTATCTCGTTTGATCTGAATCACAACATTAATAATCGATTTGATGTACGTCCGTATCTGTTCTTCACTCGAAGTTGAGCCTGCTTGCTGCATCATGAAAACAAGCTGGGTAAATGCACCTTCTGGTGTATCAGCATGCACCGTACTTAAACTACCTGGATGACCACTATTAGCAGCACGCAGATAAGGCCATACTTCTGCACCTCTCAATTCAGAAAGAAGGATACGATCAGGGCGAAGACGTAGACAGGCTTTGAACATATTCAATGCCGTGATTCTTTCATCCTCTTCGTTAAACAAAAGATGCGCGGTATTTGATTGGGTCACATTTACTTCTCTCGTGTCCTCAACTGTAATAATGCGTTCATTTTTTGGCACCACTTTCAAACAAGCGTTTAAGAGTGTAGTCTTGCCTGTCCCTGTTCCTCCACTGATGAGAATATTTTTTTTCATGGCGACAGCAAGCTTGATGAAAGGCAGAAAATCATTTGTGTGGTAGTAGTATCTAAGCCGCTTCTCGGATTCATTTTCCTCATGAAGCCGCGAGGTATACAGTGAACCCAGTGCTTTATAATCATCTAAGCTGATGTCGCGCCGCTGTTGTCGTCGCACACTAACTTTTGACTCTCACAACCAGGATTCATGACAAACTGAATACGCTCACCACTAGGTAATGAACCTGAGAGTAGCGGCGTAGGAAAATATTTATTATTAAACTCAGCCACCAATCCAGCTAGCGTTTCTAAAAAGTTGTAGTCTAATTCCTGTGCAGGGAAGTAAAGAAATTCTCCGTCCTTTTCAATATAAATTTCTTTCGGCTGATTGATACAAATTTCCGTCACACCATTGGTATTCAGAATAGGAGTGATATCGGCTAAATGACGTTCAAGTGCAATGGTTGACATGAGTTTTTCTCCATTAAAATATATTTATTTTTGAATTGTTACGTTTACTGGCGGATTCGAAATGCAAATCTTTTGCAACAAATACCATGATAGGCTTGCCCTGATACGTCTTAAGCGTGGGTGCGATCCTGCTTTCTTGTTGCAAACTCTGGTCTGCTGATTGCGCAAAACTGCTCGCCACTGCTTCTCGATACATGGAGGAAGAATTATTTTGGTCTTGCCCATTCACTCCGACATTCGCAGCTCCCGCTCCAATGAGAGATAACAATGATGCGGTACCAAAGCGTTCCCAAAAATGTCTATCGATTTCATCCGCACCCATACCAGCCACGCCTAAACTATCTACGCCTGGTGAGCCTAATTGCAGAGAGATACCACTCGGTGTTATCAACCGTGTCCACACCACAAAAATCCTGGATTGGCCTTGTAACATTCCACTTTTATATTGGCCGATTAGACGACTGCCAGGTGGGATCAACACTTGTGATCCATCTTCTGAGTAAACAGGTTCGCTCACACTGGCACGTAAATAGCCTGGTAAATCCGAATTACTTGCTGATTCTAAAATCGCATGAATGAGATTTCCTTGTGCAACGACAACATTCAGTGGGCCAATCGAAGTAGCGGTGGCTACCTCTACCGTTTGCGCTGACACTTGATTCATAAACTGAGTGTTCGCATCTCTGGATACTGTTTGATTTTGCTGGATGGCCCCCGTTTGCACACCCGTCTGATTTGCATTCACCAGCATCAAAGGTGCGACAAGGCGTTGCTGCAATTCTTTTTGCTTTTGCTGTATCAATGCTATTTGCTGTTGCATCACTTCTTGATTGACTGATTGCTGTTGTGCAGGTGTAACACCATTGGATGATATTGGCTTCACTTCTTTTTGTTCTTGATTGATCTCTGTGTATTTGTCGGATTGTATGGTATACGTTTCTTCAACTGGCTTTGGCTCTGATGGATGGACTTTCGTATAAAAATACATACTAAGCACCCCAACTATCACAACACCTATTGATATCAACACCAGCGACTTATTTTGCCTGCTGGCTTGTGCCACATCAGGTAACCCTTCTTTTTTATTAGACTGACTCATGTGCATCACCTCTACTTAATGACTTTCCAATCGCCAATTGCGAAATCGTTATAAACGCTTGTCACATAATCACCGTCCCGCAAGGTAAATTGCTTTGCCACCGCATTCACTACGAGATACTGTCCTTGCATGTGGTAATTGATTAACGTTTCATTGTGTTTTTTATCGACAATGAAAACCGAAGGGAGATGGCTCATGCCATCTTGTTTAAATTTGAAATAGGTAAATTGACCGTTATCAAACGCCTCTATGGGTGCTATCACTCGATCACCGGTGAAACTATATTTCCAATTGAGTTGATCAGGATTAAATGTCGCGACGGCATTGGTATTACCTGTTTGATCATAACCGCCCTCAGCATAGTTAAATTGCAGCTTGTATGTAGGCTGTGCATTCACATCTGATGAATCAAGCTGGAAGTTATAGCTATTCGTATTCGTTAACACCGTCATATTGGTTTTAGATTCAGCGACAGGCTTGATAAAAAGATGGTTTTGCACGGGCACTGCAAGCCACGCCATACTATCGCCGATGGATACACTTTGCACCGTTTCATTTGGCGCAAAAGTAATTTGGGTTTGATAACCGTATCTTCCTTTTAAGATCACGACATTATTAGGATCATACTGCACCACTTTGACATGACGATCTGCGGTGATACCACGGGGAACACTTGCTGCATAACATAGAGAATTGCATCCAATAAATAATATTGCGCTTGAGATAAATAGTTTTTTCATTATTATTTCCTTTCTTAATCAAAGTTAACTTGAGTAACTTGGTAGTACGTGACCTTAAATCCCAGCGGGTCGCGGTCTAACATTTTTTGCGAAATGTCCGCCTCATCAAATTCCCATTTGATGATGGCTTCTTTTTGTGTAACTTGTTCAGTATTCGCTGTGCGATCGTGTAATTTCTTTTCAAACTTCACATCGACAGTGTTGTCGTTAAGCTTATTGATTGAAATAACACGAGTTGTGATGTACTTCTCTTTTCCATAGAGTCGATAAGGCGAATGAAGGTTGCCGCTCTTTACTTCTTCTTCATATTGTTTTTTGACATTATCAGCTGATTGCGCCCATACCATTTGGTAAGGAATATCAAGGTTGTCAGCATCATAACTTTCACGGTTGATGACATAATGAATGAGGAAATAGCGAGAAAGACCCCAGTTTGCTGATAATGTCGTGGGTTCAAGTGTGCCTATTTTGGTGATCTCTCCAGTTGCCTGATCAAACGCATAGAGATAAGGAACTTTTTCTTTAAGCGGGAATAAATACAAATTATAAAGCAATGATAAAGTTAGTAATATTGTCATGGCGACCACCGCGAATAGCGTACGTCGCAACCAAACAGTATGGCTTTGATACATATCATAAGCCCAATCAGATGTAGCATTATAAAAATTGGTTTTATTTTTATTTGACGTCATGACCATTTCTCCTCATCGTTCTCTTTTTCATTTGTCTCGCTCTATTCACCAATCCATTCGCTGCCCAACGACTGGCGGCTGCAACACCTGATTTTTGGAGTGCAGAAGCAGCAATCACAGCTCCTGCTGAAATACTTGCAAGCGTGATACCGCCGCCTAATGCACTACAAATGCGAAAGACTTGAGAAAGAAGCATCGAGGTAGCCAGTGACAATCCCAGAAAAGGAGCAATACCATAAAATTGCAGATTGTCGGTAGGTTGATTAATGCTGGGCAGGGTCACATTGATCACAGAAAGCATCAACACTAAAATGCTTGATGTCACAATGGGAATTAACGCAATCGTCACCAATATATTGAGCCAAGCGGAGAACATGCCTTTAGTGGGTTCCCATAAGATGAATAAAATAAAAATGGGGCCCAATGCCAACGCGACTGCCATCATCATTTTGGCGTAGATAAACAGTAATAAAGCAAATACACACATCACCGTGCCTATAACAAATACAAGAATGGCATACACAATAAACGCCAAACCTGCGGCACTAAAATTCACTTGACCCAACAATTCTGTGGCAGCATTGATGACGGCGGCATAAATTCCATCCAATGCTTGTGCAATAGTGCCGCCTGATTGAAATTTACCTGCCGAATTAACCAGAATATCAGCAATATTCCCTGGCTCAGTTGTAAATATCTTGTAGACAAATAAATGGTATAACTTCCAATTCATCACCATGCCATAGACACACAGCATCACCACAATATGCCTTGTTACTGTGCTTAAATTAAAATGATGGTTATGGTGAAGGAACTGATATCCCAGCAACATCACATATAAGGTAAATAATGCCGTGATGACGCCTGAATTGGCTTGAATAAAATGGGTGTAGGCAATGCTCACAAAATTACCGATCACTGCATCTACCGTGTTCAAGGTGCTTGATAAAAATGAATTGACCGTTATCATCATCGTTACCATTGATTAATTTTTGTTTTGGTCCCGCAAAAACTAGCGTATTGATTGCAAGGTGCTTTCAAGGGTTCACTAGCACAAGCAGACAATAAAACACCCATCAAAAAAACAAGACCTAATCTGATTTGCAGTGTCATGTTATGTTGATTTTTCTTATTCATATTTATCTCCTATTCTTTAGTTAAAAATTTTGCGTTAGATAAAGCCACATTCATGGTTGCTTGCTCCGTTACCGCTTGCTGCTGATTTAGCAGAGCAACTTGTCTTAAAATTTCCAACTGACTTAAATTGCCTTCCACTTGGATACGGTTATTCAAATCCACCGCTGCTTTTAAATCTTTGGTTTTCTCAATTTGTTGTTGCAGCATTTGTTGATACTGAATCTGATCTTGAATTTTGTTGTAATCCAAATGGCTGGCGGCGCGGGCTGCTAAGATGGTTTGTGTTTGTAATGCATAATATTTTTGTTGTTTATCATTATGAATACCTTGATTGAATAGGCTGCGATCGGCCGGAAATTGAGCAGACAAATCACCCATCATTTGTCCTAAATATCCCTCACCGCGACCATTTTCCGCCATGTGCATGACATTGGCCCAATCACTGGCACTTGATCCATACGATTGATAATCATGAAATTGATAGCTTCCCCAGCCCGAACTTCCAGTGACACTGCGGTTGACTTCACGCATCAAGCTTTCAATATCTTTTTGTGAAGATAGTATTCCGCGTTGCACATCCAGCATTTGCCCTTGCTTATCTAATAAGCCACCTTGCAGTTTTTCTAGTCTAAGTGAAGATCGCCAAATATCTTCCAGCCAATTGGCATAAAGTGGCGTGCTAAATAAAACAATTAACATACACAATAATATTTTTTTCATGTGTGCTTACCTTGTTTTACTCGTGCAAGAAAAATAGATAACCAATCATTTGGGTCATCACCCACCTCTGCACGAATCTGGTCGAGTAAGGCGAGGGTTTCTTCACGCGCAGAAATAATAGTGATTAAATCTTCAAATCCAGCTAAGTTGAGACGGAGCACAACTGATTCTTTGTTTATTCCTCTGCCATGATTCAACAAAAAGTAATGTTGATCATCCGGTATCGTTTTAATGAGACTGTATTCATAATCTGAAAGCCCAAGATCATCGATATAAACTTTCCTATCGGCACTCGGATTAGGAAAAATGATTTTGCAGAAGGCAGATTCATTGATCGCTTTGCTAATAGATAAATCAACGGTATCGTTTGCGACTTGGGTAGCGAGACCAAAAATGTTGTTTTTTTTTCTTGGTGTGCGTGACCAATTATTAATAAGGTCTTTGAAATAGCTATCAAGTAATAATTGCCAACCTTCATCACAGAACAAGATACCTCGATTACCTTCCAGTGCTTGTTCAACACGATAGGTGAGATACATAAGCGCAGGTGTTTTACAATACTCATCGGTTAAGATGTGGCCGAGATCAAAACCGATTACCTCTGCCTCAAGATGCAATGAATCATCCACATTATCAAACAGCCAAGCATGCGGGCCATCGCTATGCCATTGATCAAAACGAGAACGTAAGGAATCCCAGCTAGAAGCATGCTGGGGCAAGCCCCCAGCTAAAATCATACTGGGGCAAGCTTTTTTATTGGCACCAAAAAAAGAGGCAATATGACAAAGCTGACGGGAACCTTTATCCAGTCTATACATACCGTCAATGGCACGTTCAACGATATCAGCCTCACTTTCTGTTAACACTTCTCCATTCACCGTCAGCATTTTTTTGAAAAGCACTGACAAGAACTTCCTATTTTCAGGCGTGTCTTTTAAGTGGCATGGATTAAACCCAGTCTGGATACCTGGTTTAATCCTTTCATAAATGCCACTCATGGCTCTAACAAGAATCTCTAGTCCTCGATCTTTATCAAAAATGATGCGTTTACCGCCAAACTTCATGCTTTGCAAAATCAGAAAGCCAATTAAAACCGTCTTGCCGCTGCCCATCGCACCGAAGACAAGGAAATTGCCTACGTCTTTGTAGTGAAAATTAAAGTAATAAGGGCTGCCGGATAGTGTTTCAAAAATAGTAACAGCATCGCCCCAGTGATTACCCCTGATTTTACCTAGCGCATAATTGTGAAAGCTTGCAAAACCTGCCATATTTTTAGTTGAAATATCAGCAGAACGGCAGATATAGCGAAAATTACCTGGCAATTGCGCCCAAAACCCAAGTTCGCAGGCAATGTCTTCTCGCACACAAGTGATATCCACATCAGCAAAGCGCGATATAATCATACCCACTTGTTTGTTCAATTCTTCTTGACTGTCTGCATAACAAGCCAGACTCAAATGATGCTTGCCATATCCGACTTCACCGCTCGCTGTCTCATCAAAAACATCATCAATTTGCTCCGTTTGAGTGATTGATTCTTCTTTTGATTGCAGCATCTCTTTTTGTTGATCAAGCAAACGTTGCTTAGCATTTTGTCGGTCATAGAAACGAAAGGATTGTGTGATCACATATTCGCATCGTAACGTGCTTAATTCATCCAATATGCCTTGGTAAGTAATCGGTGAGTAAGCTTTAATGGAAAGCATCGCTGCAAATCGCTTACTGCCATTAGCTTCCCGCATCTCAATGACGCCCGCTCTGCTATTGAAGAACAGCCGCCTTCTGGGCAACACTGTTCCTGCATCCGCAATATCAAGTGGAATTGAACATGAATCAAAGTTGATGAGTTGAGATAAGAAAGCCAATGGTTCTGAAAACTTAACACCTTTCTTTTCATATACTGTCAATAATTGACAATCATAATCAGACAGTGCGCTCAGCACTTTCTCTGTAGCATCATTCAATTCTCTATGGCGTTTAACTAGATAATCTTGTTTTGCGCATTTATCGAACCAAATTTTTAATTGGTTTAAAAAAGAAAAGCCTTTGTTAATTAATCCTTCTGGCTGTTTTGTCATCAATGCTAAATAAAGTTCCGTGTGAAACATTTCGGTTGTATTAATTTTTTGTTTGTATGCTTCATTTACTCGTTTTGCCAATCCATTTTTAAATTCGCCTGCTGGATACTGCTTAGTCTTGCGTCTTACTTGCCAACAATAACAAGCAAAATCAGATGAAAAGTTTTTGAGTAAATGGTTTCTTCTGGTTTTATAAGCATTGAGTGTTTGTTCATCTTTAGTGACAAAATCAAGTCCCGCCAATTTAAAAATTTTGATGAGCTTGCCACTCTTGTCCAACAACGTATCATCATCGTAATGAGCAAGCACATTAATATGCTTAGAAGCTTGCTCTTCATACTTGATGGTTCGATTGTTGAAATTGAGTGTCATTGAATCACCATGGTTCATAGCTATTTGTTTTACCCCAAAACCAACGATTCAACACAGGTGGGGTATTGATGAATGCCTTTGCACGAATATAAAGAAAGTCAGGCTCTTTAATAGAAAGTCTAACCATGAACAAATGAATCAAAATAAATAAAGGGATTCCCCAAAAGGTATGTGCATCAATACAAATCAGCGTGCACAACACCACATTGGCAAAAAAGAGCCTGATATTCACACCCATAAACATCGGTGACTTTGTCAACCCTAATGCCAGATGATCTATTTCATTGTTGTAATGATTGTCCATGATATAGGCCTAAAAATTGCGAATCAGCGAAGTAATACCATTGACAATAGAGCCGGCACCAAAAATGATAGAGATACCGATAATGGTGTATCCCAACACTGACCACTTGAGAAAATGGCCTAAGCAGAGCAGTCCCACTACCATCACAGAAATAGTGGCGATAGCAACGCCTGTTGCTCCATACATAGCACTTGTGATGTAACTCAATCCGTCACTGACAGGTGTTTCACCACCAGCAAAGACTAATGCTGGACATAAACAAATGATAAGAAATACTGCCCTTTTGACCTGCATAAAAATCTCCTTTTCATTTTCTAAATAATTTGAAAGATAATTCGCGGATTCCTTTTTTTGCTTTTTCGTATAATTCTGGGATTAGCTTGATCGTCCAATGAATACGTTCTTCCATCACAGCAATAAAATTCTTTTCAGCTTCCATTAATATTTCTATGGAACGTTTTAGATCGTTTAAATTCCGATAATGATCTAAGCAATACCAGGTAGTAGAAGCATGCGTGCTTGATGAATTCGTCCCTGGATAAGGGCAACGTAAACCAGAATGTTGATAGGCACATCGATGATCTGCTACAACCGGCGCTGCTTCTTTAACTGCTTTCCAACCACAATCACAATTAACCATATCAATAGCCATCCATTGATTGCATTCTGGGCAACGGCGTTTTTTAGTCATTGCATTTTTCCTCAGACTTTTTGACAACTAATTCACCGACATACTGCTCAAATTTAGTGGCATTAAATAATGTGGCGGGCCGCAGGTATTCATCCATTTTAGGATCACCCTTCCACTCACGCGTTTTCTTCGCAATCACTTGAAAACATTGAGCTAGCGTGACACCCGATTTAAGTCTAGCCATGATGAGTTTTAAATTTGTGTCTACGGGTCGATACAGTCTTCCAGATTTGTTATTAAGAAATTGCAATATCTCTGTTGCTTGTTCTTTCAATGAAACATTTGAGCGTTTAGGTGATGTTGTTTGTTGGTCTTCAAAATCAATTTGTTCATCATCAAGCGAATGAACGTCGGGCTTGCCCGACATAAATATCTCCTGTTCCTGATTCTGATCCTGATCCTGATCCTGATCCTGTTCCTGATCCTGGTTTCGAAAGGGTTGTGAAAGGGTTTGTAAAGTGTTGCGAAAGTCTTCACGGAAAAATTCATCGTGCTCTAAAAGCTGTTCAATTAATTGAGGAATAAAGCTTAACTGTTTCGGCGTCTCCTCAAATAATTTTGCAATACTTCTTCCCTGATTGGGATTTTCAATGGGATTATATTTTAAAAAATGATGGATAAAGACCCAACCATGATCCGCATCGTAAGTTAAATAATTAGTATGGGCCAGTTCATTTAAAGCTTTTGTCGCGACGTCAACATTCCATTTTAAATCTTCAGCGATATAGCCAAGAGGTACACGAAAACATCCCAACATATTGGTATGCGATGAACAGAGTAAATAAGCCGCCAATAACTTGGCTTGATCTGATGTTTTCTGTATGTCAGGATGTGTCCAGAATTTGGTTTGTATCGAACCGTACAGCCTCATTGTGTGACTCCTAATATGAATCTAGTTATTAATTGGATGATGTTGTTCAAGCGGATACATTTCAGGTGCAGTGGTATGCCGAGGTATGACTCCATCTGTTAGTTTCTCAAGACGCAGAGCATACTTTGCTGGAATTCGCTTAATTCCATTGCACATACTGCGAACATACACTTCTGAAATACCGAGTTGGCTTGCGATCCATTGGCGTACCGCCCTACGTTGTGAACGCGGAAAAGTATTTACAAATTCTTTGAGTGTCATCGTGTTATCCATCGTATTAGTGATCTTATGATGTTACTATGAGTATACTTGATGTCAATATATTTATGATACATATAGTTATTATTGATATTTATGGATACGACTGGTATCATTCATCGCATTCAGAAAATGAGGCATGTCATGAATACTTGGGCAACACGTATCAAATCACGTATGAAAGAAATGGATATGACGCAAGAAGAATTAGCGAACAAAATGGGCATTACTCGCGGCGCAGTCACTCACTACCTTGCTGGACGTCGAGTCCCACCACTCAAACAATTTCAAAAATTAGCGAGCATATTAAAAGCTGATCCTGCGTGGTTGCAGTTTGGCACAGCAAACGAACTAGCCTCTTCTAAAAAGATGGCTGAGAAGCAGGAAAAAGCGATAACTAAATTACCTATTCCCATACTTTCTTGGGAACAAGCCGCAGAATTTATCAATGTAGCTAAATTGCGACGAGATGAAATAAAAGAATGGCTACCTCATTTTTGCACTGACAAATCACGCTGGTATGCATTGCGTATCAAGGGTGACAGTATGACAGCACCCCTCGGGCAGCATAAAAATTTTCATGAAGGTGACATCATTATTGTTGATCCAGATAAAGACAGTGAGCATGGTGATTATGTGATTGCGTTATTGCCACGCGCAAAAGAAATGACTTTTAAACAGTATGTCATCGATGGTGGAGTACGCTATTTAAAACCACTTAATCCACAATATCCCATCGTACCCATTGATAAAGGCACGCATATTAGTGGAGTGGTCGTGGGTTGCTTGACATGGTGGTCTTAACTGTTAATTTACGATTGATGCTAATTTAGGAATTCGATATCGTTGGCTTGCATGATCTTTAAGACTTAGTGCTTAACTTTGCCTATTTTGTCCTGTTTTCGGCAATGATTAATGATTTCTTAACTTTTATCTGAATCCTATTCATCAGAGGAATAATTTGTTATAAAGTCTTTACAAGCATAAATGAAAAGTTTATTGCAAAATAGGTTGTTAAAAATGCAGAGAAATCTAATAAATTCAAAAAAGTTTCGAAATAGAAGAAATAAAAAAAAATTGAATAAATCTATTCTTGGAAATTTAAACGATGTACCTAATGAAATCCTTTCTGAAAAAATCTTACCACATTTAGATCTCGTATCTTTATTTAATTTTTCCCTTGTTAACAAAAAAATGAATAATATTATAAAAAACGATACTACTAAACACCAAGCTATCATCAATATAGAGCAAAAGCTTGGTGGAACATATTCAGAGTTATTAAAATCAATGTTGGAAAATCACAGACAAAAGAAAGAAGAACTTTCCAAACTTGAGAAAAGTATTGCCTACAAATATAAAAGTTATATTGATGGATCTCCCTATAGTTATGATTCAAAGATTAGCGAAGAAAGAGACACTGACTTCATTGGTGGCTGGATTGGTAATATAGTAGCTCTTTTAACTATACCAGGAGTAGCGGTTCCTTTGTATGTATGTATGGAGGATTCAGATTTTCTTCTTCGAGTTGTTTTTAGTTCATTAGCAGGAGTAACTGCTGCAGGAATAAATTATGCATGTGGAACTTTCTTTGCAGAGACTTGTTTTAACAGAGTTAAATACGTTAACAATAAAGTAAAAATATTAAAAGAAGAACTTGAAGATAGGGGGACTTTAATTTTAATGAATAAATAATTTTTCCTAAATCGACCTTTTTCGGAAATCTTTTATCACTTCTGCTAATCTAGCTCCGTAAAATACGGAGCTAGATCATGCCACAGAAAAAACGCCAAACATCGTTTTCGGCAAAGTTGAAGAAAACTCAACCGAAAAGTTAATAACAGTGAATGTTGCGACTGTGAATAGTTATCCGTATTGAGATTTATATTCTTAGTAAATTAAAAAAATTGCTCGACTAACATGCACAACATCGAGCCACATCATTTCATCGCAAAATCACCACTGTTTCACCCTGATCCGCACCATATCTCAAATAGAATTTCATGCTGGTATAAATGATTGCGGAACAAATTAAGATGGAAATTGGCAAGCTTGTATACGAACTCACACTAAAATAAGACACCATATTAGCAACAAAAAATGCTGCCATATATCGCAAAAAACCAAACAAGGCAGCAGCCGAACCAGCGCTTTCAGTAAAAGGTGTAAGTGATTCAGCAATGGCATTAGGAATAACCCATGCGACAGCAAATGAACATACAGCCATACTCCCGATAAAACCATAAATTCCACCAGGAAAAACAAATGAATTAATTAACATCCACATCGCACCTGTCATCATCCACAGTGCACCGCAAGTAATAACAGAAATAGAATCAAATCGCGTATTGAGCCATCTATTCACCGTTCCACCTGCAAACAATGCCACGGCATTAGCTGTGATAAAAAATGGATATCGCTCCGGTGTATCATGTATCAAATCAATCATGATGTGAGAAGAATTAGAAATAAAAGCAAATAATGAGGAGAATGCAGACACTAGGGCCAGATTGCAGAATATAAATGTTTTATGGGTGATGATGTTTAAATAGTCATGGATCAGGCGTTTAAAAGAAAAACGAGCCCGATTATTTTTATTTCGATAAATAGTGAGACCCATAGACAATATTTTTACTCTACCTATCCGATCTGATAATGCACCCCAAATCAGTTGACCTATTGCAAACCCAGCCAAATAAATACTCATAGTCAATTGCACAGCAGCATACGAAGCATCAAAGTGAACTTGTATCGCATTCAATGAAGGCAGATAAATGTCAATTGAAAGCCCCGTGATAAGCGAAATAATCACTAAAAATATTTTCAATAAATTGGTTTGTAATCTGTTAACGCTCATCGGTTAGCTCTTCAAAAAACATGTTCCATTATTCTCATATCTCATTAGCTTATTTGTATCTTCTTCTATTTGCTGAAACTCATCATGCGCCAACAAAATTAAAGCGACTGTATCAGTGAGAAATTGAGTCGCACAACAAGAATGGCCGCTATGCTTTAATATTTTAATTGAATGATAGCTGGTTAATGACTCAATCATCTTCATATTAAGACCATGAAAACTAAAGCCCACATTATTCAAATAATAATAACGATAGCATTTTTTAGCAGTTACTTTCTGAAGAGGACATGACAGCATTGAGTTTGCATAAAGATCGATTTGATCTACATTATTTTTTAACTTAGCCATATCATTTGATGATCCATGTGCACCCGATATCCTTGGGTTCATTTCAATGAGTCGATATCCCTCTTGTGTACGAATAATCTCAGTATGACTAAACCCAAATTGATATTTCAGCGCATCAAGGCATTGCGCAACATAGCTTCTTGCTTCTCTGGATATACTATCTTCATCGGCGAGAATGTCCTTATAGCGGTAGATCATGCTACCATTTCGATATTGTTTAGTATATTTGAACACAGAGGTGAACTGGTGCTGACCTTGATAAGAATATCCATCCACAAAATATTCATCACCCATAGCTAACTCCTGAACTACAATGTCATCTGTCTGATAAAAAAGACCTTTCTCTTTTTTATGGAAATAAGCATGGACTTCATCAACCGAGCTAGTGATTAACACATCTTTTGACGCCGCACTGCCATGACTTGGCTTTAGAACAATTGACCTTGTTGGTAGAGGAAACACTGATAAAATGCTCTTTTCAATGTCTGCATAAGGCAATTTGGCATTAATCATGATCTGCTGCAATGATGGCACACCGCAAGACCGCAATCGTTCATTCATTTCAAATTTCTTATAATGTAAATGACTGGTCTCAGGATGATTGGATTGTTGTGGAAACAGTATGGACAAAAGTAATTGTCCATACTCCACTCCTACTTCTGTACCTATCATCCCATGGATCAGTTCAATTTCTGAAGAAAGCTTTTGAATACCATGCAGATCATCAGTGATACTGCCATTAGAAATAATTCGTCTAAGGTAATGTTCTTTT
>Ga0206865_1223_pt1 | contig 14249 bp, 11 predicted proteins | sample Alteio_BWOrgCont_39_FD_152628 | JGI IMG/M metagenome (GOLD analysis project Ga0206865, IMG submission 152628) | Enriched cells from forest soil in Barre Woods Harvard Forest LTER site, Petersham, Massachusetts, United States -... | ecosystem: Environmental > Terrestrial > Soil > Temperate forest >...
TTGCTGCGCCCGTCGAAAACTTTTGAGGCATTATTGTAGCCTTTGGCTTCAAAAACGAGTGCGCCGTTGCGGTTTATCACTGATAGTTTGTTATCAGGATAAGCCAGAATGCCGTCGATCACCAAAAAGTCGTTAATGCCATCGCCATTGGGTGATATACCCTGGTGGACGATGATGCCATCGTTATCAATTGGTGGTGTTACTGCCGGCTGATTTGTACTGAGCGATTCATCCGGGATATTGCCGGGGCTGCCGGCACGGGTTATGGTAAACGTGTAGGTTTTGGTGGTGGTTCCATCGGATGCAGTAACCACGGTAGTAATGGTGTTGGCGCCTACGTTTAAAGTTATGGGGGCCGATGGGCTGCCCGATGCTACCGTTGTGCCGTTTACCTTGATGGTTGCGCCGTTTGCTGCGGCTGTGGGTGTTATAATGGTGGATGTTGCGCCGTTTACCACGCTGGCTGTATAACTGGTGGTGTTTGGATTAAAAGCAGGCGACAACACGCCACGGCTTGCCTTTAAGGATGAAAGATTGGCATTGGCCGATGCGGCCTCGGGTGCTACAATGGTATAGGTTTTGGTGGTGCTGCCGTCTTGCGCCGTTACTACGGTAGTAATGGTGTTTGTACCGGGAAACAAGGGGATACTTTGCGAAGCACTGCCGGAAGTTACCGCCGTGCCGTTTACCTTGATGGTTGCACCGCTTACTACTGCCGTTGGCGTTACCGTTATGGAGCTTACCGTATTGGGCTCATTGGCGGTATAACTGGTAGTGTTTACATTGTAGGCCGGCGACAACACGCCCTTGCTGATCTTTAACGAGGCAAGGTTGGCATTTGTGGATGCGGCTTCGGTTACCACCAGGGTGTAGGTTTTGGTAACGGTTCCGTCGGATGTGGTAACCACCGTGCTGATAGTGTTTTGCCCTACGCTTAAGGGGATAGCCCCCGAGGGACTGCCGGATGCTACTGTTGTTCCGTTTACTTTAATGGTAGCCCCGGCGTAGGCAACAGTGGGTGTAACCGTCATGGACGATACCCCGTTGGCTACCGATGCCGTATAACTGGTGGTGCTGCTGCTAAATGCGGGTGTTAAAGTACCCCTGCTTATTTTAAACAGCGACAGGTCGGCCTGGGGCGATGGCGCACGGGTGACGGTTACTGTATAGTCGGTTTCGGTGGTGGCACTGTCTACCACCACGTTAATGGTATTTGGCCCCACAAACAAAGGGATATTGGGCGATGCACTGCCGGAGGCAACCGCGGTGCCGTTAATGGTAACTGTTGCAATGCTGTTGGTGGTAGTGGGTGTAAGGCTAACCGAACCAATGGTGCCGGCTACTGCAGCCGTATAGCTGGTTGTGGTGGTAGCAAATGCCGGCGACAGCGTGCCGTTGCTGAGCGTTAAATGCGAGAGGCTTTTATTGCTGCCCTGCAGCACAGTTATGTTAACCGTTGCCATACTGCTGCCGCTGCTGTTGGTGGCTGTAACGGTATAGTTGGCGGCCGGTGATGCCACTGTTGGCGTACCGCTGATGACGCCCGTGCGGGTATCAAGGCTTATGCCGGCTGGCGGTAAAGGGCTGATGGTATAACCGCCGGCGGGGATTTCTTGTAGCAACCCGGGGGTTGCGGTTCCACCATTTATATTGCCACCATTACCAACAAAAATATCACCTTTACTATCTAAACACAGGCATTGTGCATTGCAAAAGCTCGATGCGATAACAATATTACTACCCCCACCAACCGGTATTTCCGTAACCGTAGTGTTATCTACACAAACAAAATACACATTCCCGTACACGTCAACGGCAACATCTTGTACATCGTTGGAGCTTCCTGCCGGTAAAGTCACAACTGTTCCGGTACCTGCCAAAATCTTTTTTACCGCATGTTCGCCGTTCCCTTCGTCGGCTGCATAAATATTTCCGGCCGCATCAAGTGCAATTCCGGTAGGAACACCAAGTCCGGTTGCCACAGTAACCGGCGTAGTGCTTCCGGCAGGGATCTTTTTTATATCACCACCCGTGGCTTCGCTGAAATACAGGTTACCCGCAGCATCAATAGCAATGCCGGATGCTTGTTTTAAGTTGGACGCCACGGTGGTTACGGTCCTGGTTCCAGCAGCGATTTTGTGTAAGAAACTTCCATGGCAATAATAAACATTCCCGGTTTTATCTACCGCTAAACCGCTAACAGGAACATTTGCCGCTAAGGTTATGCTACTACCTCCGCCGGCAGGAATTTCTATAACATTCGAGCCAGACGTCCCCCCTGCTATATAAATGTTGTTGGAAGCATCAATCGCAACCAACAATTCGTCCCCGTAATTACCGATCGTCTTTATTGCCGGGACAGGTACTGCGCCGCCAGAATTTGTAGGAGACGACGGGCTGATAGCGACATTTGTTTGGTAAACCTGCGGACTGGCATAACTGATATGGGGTGCCTGGGCATTAACCTGGGAAAACGGTAAAAATAACACGGCCGAAAGTATTGAAAATACATATATGGCAACCAGTTTACCGCGAAAGAAAAAACTGTGCATGTTTTGCAAGAGGGATGAGTTTTTCATTCCGGCTGATTTAATTTGATGGTGCATCGCGGACGAGGGGGCATCCGCCGGGCAAGGTAAAACATAAAGCTACCACAAAAAATACCAAGTACTTTGTATTATTGTTGATAAAGATTGGTTTTAGGCCGAAAGTCAGAATTCCGATAGCTATCGGGACCGGAAGGAATAATGTGGGTATCATCTATCTGCCGGTTTGTTGGAGGCAACCCATCGGCGTTCGGAAGATTCAAAAAAGCGGCGGCCCTGCGCGATTCCTTCCCTGGGGAAGGGAAGGTAGGGGTTTAGCGAACTGTTCAGGCAACCGTTTAATTAACAACAATCGTCCAAAATGGCGTAGAAACCCCTCCCTGCCACTTCGCAGCCAGCCGCACCCCTCCCAACCGCGTGCCGCCTTAGCTTTAGCTGTGGCGCAGGGAGGGAATTTAAAGTCTTCCGAACACCTATGATGATAACCCCAACAAAGGCGGATATAGCTGGCGCTAATGTATTAGCGCTGATCTATGGACGACGAGGTTGCCTCCGCCTTTTGGCGGATCGGAATGACAGTGTTTTATATTTATGGTTTCTTGCGTTATGGGATTGAAACGGATACCGGCCCGGCGGGGGCCTTAGCGCATGCCGCGCCTAATGCCTTGCAGGCGTATGAGTGGAAAGCCCGGCCCCGTTTCTACCAACGGGGCAACGCCCCGATTTTTAAAACGGTTAGATTTTTCGGCGCGCAAAGGTAAGGGGCCAGTAATTAATATATGGTGACACCATTTTGTCAGTACAGGTACGGATTTTTGGCAAAATTGACATCGCAAACAGCTAATAATGAGGTGTTCCAAAAATAGTGGTGTGTGAAACCTGGAACACTGGAACATGCAGACAGCGCTAAATTCGGCGCGGAATGGCCTGCCTGATGCACCTTCAACAGGGCGATGAATTACCCCAATTTCCTATTTAAAAAAACACTTTCCTATTTTGATATTTATCCTTACATTTGCGGGCTAATTGTTGCTCATTGAAATCGCTAAAAGAATTTTCGATTCCTTTTACCGGCCTGAAACTGGGAAAGCACCAGTTTGAGTTTTTGATTACCGATGCTTTTTTCGACGAATTTGAATATTCGCTGGTTAAAAAAGCCCATTTGAATTGCCAGGTTGAACTGGAAAAACAGGAGACAATGCTCATCCTGAATTTTCAAATAAACGGAACCATTAACACAAACTGCGACAGGTGCCTGGCGCAATATCCGCAACCGGTGGATATACAGGAACAGCAAATTGCCAGGTTCAGCGATGAACCCGGCGAGGAGGACGACGAAATTGTCATCCTCACTAAAAACGACCACGAGATTGATATTTCGGGTTTGGTATATGAATACATAAACGTTGCACTGCCACTAATAACGGTTTGCAGCGACGAGGGCGAAACCCCATATTGTGATAAAGAAATGCTGGAAAGTTTAAATAAACTGACCACCAATAATGAAGAACCTGAGGATATTGACCCAAGGTGGGACGCCCTCAAAAAATTTAAATAATAAAATAAAAAAACAGGATCATGCCACATCCAAAACGTAAAATATCCAAATCAAGAAGAGATAAGCGTCGTACACATGACAATGCGCCATTGCCTACGCTTACTACCTGCAAAACTACCGGTGCTGTGCATTTGCCGCACAGAGCTTATACTGTTGATGGTAACGTTTACTACAACGGCAAGTTACTGATTGAGAAAGCAGCAGTAGCATAAGTTTAATTTTCTGAAATGAAGATTGGCTTAGATATTATGGGCGGTGATTTCGCACCCCAGGCAACTGTGCTAGGGGCGATAGCTGCCTTGCAATCATTAGCTGCTGATCAGAAACTGGTGCTCATTGGCGACAAAGACGTTGCTCTTGCTATCCTGAAAGAAAATAATTGCGATCCCGAAAACTTTGAGTACGTTCATACTACCGAAGTTATCGGCATGGGCGAACATCCCGCAAGAGCTATCGTTCAAAAACCCGACTCGAGCATATCGGTTGGGTTTAAATTGCTAAAGGAAGGCGAAATACAAGCTTTTTCGTCGGCCGGCAACAGTGGCGCTATGCTGGTGGGCGCTGTGCTCAGCATAAAAACTATCGAGGGCGTTTTAAGGCCCGCTATAACAAGCATCCTTCCGCAGACTACCGGCGCCCTGGGCGTTTTGGTTGATGTTGGCGCCAATGCCGATTGCAAGCCCGAATATTTCCCGCAGTTTGGCATATTGGGCAGTTTGTTTGCCCAACACGTGTATAATATTGATAAGCCCCGCGTGGGTTTGATAAATATTGGCGAAGAGGAAGGAAAGGGCAACGCGCTTTACCAGGCCGCCTACCCCCTGCTAAAAGCAAACGAACTCATAAACTTTGTTGGTAACATTGAAGGCCGCAATGCTTGCGAGGGCGATGCTGATGTTTTTGTTTGCGATGGTTTCACCGGGAACGTTATCCTGAAGCTTGCCGAATCGTTTTATGACATCGCCGTAAAAAGAAATATAAAGGACTCCTTTTTTGATATGTTTAATTACGAACAGTATGGGGGCAGCCCTATATTGGGTGTAAATGCGCCTGTGTTGGTGGGTCACGGCATCTCGACCCCCGAAGCCATTAAAAACATGGTGATCCTATCGAAAAACATGGTTGAAAGTTCACTTACAGAAAAAATCAAGCTGGCTTTTCAGTAAAAATATTTAAAATGAGTAAAATTCACGCTGCCATTACGGCTGTACATGGTTATGTACCCGATTACATCATGACTAATCATGAGCTGGAAACAATGGTAGAGACTAATGATGAGTGGATTGTTAGCCGTACCGGCATTAAAGAACGCCGTATTTTAAAAGGCGAAGGCCTTGGCACTTCGGATATGGCAGTACCTGCCGTAACCGCCCTGCTTGAAAAACGTGGCATCAGCGCCGAGGAGATCGACCTGATCATATTTTGTACTACCACCCCCGATTTTGTTTTCCCTGCTACAGCAAATATACTGGCCAATAAAATTGGCGCAAAAAACGCCTGGGGATACGATCTGCAGGCTGCATGTTCGGGCTTTATATTTGGCCTGGCTACCGGCGCTCAGTTTATTGAAAGCGGCAAGCATAAAAAAGTATTAGTTGTTGGGGGCGATAAAATGTCGTCGATAACCAATTTTAAGGACCGCGCAACCTGCATTATTTTTGGTGATGGTTGCGGCGCCGTGTTATTGGAACCTAACGACGAAGGCAATGGCGTTATCGATTCGATATTACGCAGCGATGGCTCCGGCGCAGCATACCTGCATCAAAAAGCCGGTGGTTCGGTAAAACCTGCCACCCATGAGTCTATCGACGCGAGCGAGCACTTTGCTTACCAGGAGGGCCAGGCGGTATTTAAGTTTGCCGTAACCAATATGGCCGATGTTGCTGCCGAAGTAATGGAGCGCAACAACCTTACCTCCGATGATATTGCCTGGCTGGTACCACACCAGGCCAACAAACGCATTATTGATGCTACTGCAAACCGCACCGGCGTTTCGGCCGATAAGGTGATCATCAATATTGAGCGCTACGGCAATACCACCAACGGAACAATTCCCCTTTGTTTATGGGAATGGGAAGATAAATTTAAAAAAGGCGATAACTTAATTTTAGCTGCCTTTGGCGGCGGCTTTACCTGGGGTTCTATTTATTTAAAATGGGCCTATTAATGTGCAGATGTGCGAATGTGCAGATGAGCGAACGTGCAGATGATTTATTTCGCGGGATAAAGAATTTATATTATAGGTTGCAGATTGATGATAGCTTAAATAATATATTTGCACTATAAAATCGGAACATTATTAAACTGGCTTTGTTACCATCATTTATTAAACTAATTGAATTAACTAATTGCGCTTGTGTATTTGGTGAATCTGGAGATTTGTACATCAAAAAATCTGCACATCCGCACATTTGCACATCCGCACATAATCACATAACTTTATCGACAACCAATTTAACGCCCGAGCATGGATATTAAACAAATTCAGGATCTTATACGCTTTGTTTCCAAATCAGGAGTAAACGAAGTTTCAATAGAGCAGGAAGGTTTTAAAATTACAATTAAAACAAACCAGGCTGCTACTATAGTTAACGCAACAATACCCGAGGCACAGCATATTGCTGCTGCTCCTGTGGCAGCTGCTCCGGCCGCACCGGCCCCCGCTGCTGAGCCTGTTGCTGACACTTCGAAATATGTGACCATAAAATCGCCGATGATTGGTACATTCTATCGTTCGGCAAGTCCCGAAAAACCACTTTTTGTTAACGTGGGCGACGAGATAAAACCAGGCTCGGTACTTTGCATCATCGAAGCGATGAAGCTTTTCAATGAAATTGAAGCCGAAATTTCGGGCCGTATCGTTAAAATACTGGTTGATAACGCATCGCCTGTTGAATACGACCAGCCATTATTTTTGGTTGAACCTATGTAATTTTCATGATTGCGCCGGTTTTAAAAAGATTACACCGATTTTTTTTGTGTAATCGGTGAAATCAAAAAATAATCGGTGAAATCCAAACAAAAGAAACATGTTTAAGAAAATATTAATAGCTAACCGTGGTGAAATTGCCCTGCGAATTATTCGCACCTGCAAGGAAATGGGAATAAAAACTGTAGCTGTATATTCAACCGCCGACCGCGACAGCCTCCATGTGCGTTTTGCTGATGAAGCTGTTTGTATCGGCCCTCCCCCAAGTCGCGATTCTTATTTAAGCATTCCGAATATCATTTCAGCAGCCGAGTTAACCAATGCCGATGCCATCCATCCGGGCTATGGCTTTTTATCGGAAAATGCTAAGTTTTCGGCTATCTGTGCCGAATACGGGATAAAATTTATTGGCGCTACTGCTGCGCAGATCAACGCTATGGGCGACAAGGCTTCGGCTAAAGAAACCATGAAAAAAGCCGGTGTGCCTACTATACCAGGTTCCGAAGGTTTGCTGAGCAGCGTTAAGGAAGGTATCGACATTGCCAAAAAAATAGGCTATCCTGTAATATTAAAAGCTACCGCCGGTGGTGGTGGCCGAGGGATGCGTATTGTTTGGAAAGATGAAGAATTTGAGGGCGCCTGGGATTCGGCCCGTGCCGAATCGGGTGCTGCTTTCGGTAATGATGGCATGTACCTGGAGAAATATGTACAGGACCCACGCCACATCGAGATACAGGTGGTAGGCGACCAGTTTGGTAAGGTATGCCACCTTTCCGAACGTGATTGCTCTATACAGCGCCGTCACCAGAAACTGGTTGAAGAATCGCCTTCGCCTTTTATGACAGAGAAGCTGCGTAAAAAAATGGGCGATGCCGCCATTAAAGGCGCCAAAGCCGTGAAATACGAAGGTGCAGGCACCGTGGAGTTTTTGGTTGATAAGGACCGGAATTTTTATTTTATGGAGATGAACACCCGTATACAGGTGGAGCATCCCGTTACCGAAGAAGTTATCAATTTCGACCTGATTAAGGAACAGATAAAAGTTGCCGCAGGCATCCCTATATCAGGCAAAAACTACGAGCCGCAAATGCATGCCATTGAGTGCCGTATAAATGCCGAAGATCCTTTTAACAATTTCCGCCCATCGCCGGGTAAAATCACCAACTTCCATTCGCCGGGTGGCCATGGTGTACGTATTGATACCCATGTTTATACCGGGTATGTGATACCGCCAAATTACGACTCGATGATTGCCAAGGTTATTTGCTGCGCACAAACACGCGACGAAGCTTTAAGCACCATGGAACGTGCCCTAAGCGAATTTGTGATTGAAGGGGTTAAAACAACTATTCCTTTCCATCTTAAATTGCTGCAGGATCCAAACTTCCGTGCGGGCAATTTTACCACCAAATTTATGGAGACCTTTGAGTATTAACACAGGTTTAAGCAGGTAATCATACTAAAACGCATTTAACACGCCGGGCTTCACACACCGGATATTTAATAAAAAAATGGCTAATTGGGGCAGCAAACTGGTCAATGCGATCAGGGAAAAAGGTAACAGTGCAGGCGAGGGTGAAATGTCCTTTTTCGGGCACCTGGAGGCGTTACGCTGGCACCTGCTCAGGTCTGCAGCAGCCATCCTCATTATTACCATTTTTGCATTTATATACTATGATAATATTTTCGATGGTATTATCATGGCGCCAACACGTGTAAACTTCTGGACGTACCGGGCGATGTGCAAAATGGGCGATTTATTCCATAGCCTCATCCCGGCTTTAGATGCCAAAGGTTTTTGTGTACAAACTATAAATTTCCCTAAACTAATAAATACCGACCTGGCCGGGCAGTTTAACCTGCAGCTCAATTCGTCCATCATGATCGGGTTGATTATTGGTGTTCCGTATTTGGTTTATGAGATCTGGAAATTTATAAAACCTGCCCTGCATGATAAGGAACGTAAAGCGGCAAGCGGCTTTGTGTTTTATTCATCGTTTTTGTTCATGCTGGGTGTCCTTTTTGGTTATTATATTGTAACGCCTTTATCTATCCGTTTTTTTGCGAATTACAAGGTGAGCGATGCCATAGTAAATATGTTCAGCACCGATTCGTTTATTTCATCCGAAACTATGCTGATCCTCCTTGCAGGGATTGTTTTCCAATTGCCCATAATTGTTTACATACTGTCGAGCCTCGGCATACTCACGCCTGCGTTTATGCGCAAAACCCGTCGTCATGCCGTTGTACTTATTTTGGTATTGGCTGCGATAATAACCCCTTCGCCTGATGCGCTCACGATGTTGGTTGTTGCCATGCCTTTATATTTGTTGTACGAATTTAGTATCAGGGTATCGGCAGTGGTACAACGCCGCCGCGAGAAAAGATTAGCTGATGAAGCGGCCAGTTAATTTGAAGATGTAATTGATTTGAAGATTTGAAAATGTGTTAATTTGAAGATTAAACAACGTAGATAACATTTTCAAATTGCCAAATCATCAAATTTTCAAATTACATGAAGCTCACATCTTCAAATTATCAAATCACCAAATTTTCAAATTAATAACATGAAAACAGGATTAAAAATAGCTATCGGCGGCGACCATGCCGGGTTTGAGTACAAAAAGGCAATTATTGAAGCATTGGCCGGCAATGAGGTGAAAGACTTCGGCCCATATTCTGATGCATCATGCGATTACCCCGATTTTGCTCACCCTGTAGCTTTGGCTGTTGAAAGCGGCGGCTTTGATTTTGGGATCGTGATATGCGGCAGCGGCAACGGCGTTGCCATTACCGCCAATAAGCACCAGGGCATCCGCGCGGCCATTTGCTGGAACGAAGAACTCGCCGAGCGGGCCCGCAGCCATAACGATGCAAATATCCTATCGTTACCGGCACGCCACATCCCGCTTGACCTGGCTAAAAAGATCACCGAAATTTTTCTTGAAACTGCATTTGAAGGCGGCAGGCACGCCGACAGGGTGGGTAAAATTGCTTGCTGAGGTTAGAGATTGGAGATTAGTTATTAGAGATTAGTTGGGGGAAACCGTTGAAAAGCTTTTTTCTGTTGACGACAATTACAAAGGTTACGCATTTTACCTCATAAATAGCTAACTTCGCAATTATGGGTATTGCTTCTGAAGAATTCCTGGTTACGTCCGAAGAAAAGGCCTTCGATATGAGGCACCGGCGCATTATCAATTATAATATTGGTAAATATGATGCGGCAGTTGAACGGGGGCTTTCGCGCCTTATCAACCTGGAGAACGCGAAACGCAAGGGCCATGTGCTTAAATGGCGGGTAATGGAAAACCTGGACAAATACCTGCCCGAGTTTGAAGCCAATTTCCAGAAACGTGGCGGCAAGGTAATTTGGGCCAATGATGCCGAAGAAGCCAACCGCGAAATCCTGAATATCCTAAAAAAAGCCAATGTTAAAACCGTCGTAAAATCAAAATCGATGGTTACCGAAGAAATTCAGCTGAATGAATTCCTGGAACATCATCATATTGAATCGGTAGAAACGGACCTGGGCGAGTACATTGTACAGTTGCTGGGGCAAAAACCTTATCATATTGTTACCCCGGCCATGCATCTTTCAAAAGAAGATATTGCCAAATTATTTAACGAACGTTTTGGTACACCGCTGGATGCCACACCCGAACAGCTTACCCAAAAAGCAAGGGAACTGCTACGCGACGGGTATGTAAGCGCCGACGCCGGTATTTCCGGTGCAAACTTTATAATTGCTGATACCGGCAGCATCGCCATCACCGAAAACGAAGGCAATGCCCGTTTATGCACCGCATTCCCAAAAATACATATTGCTGTAGTAGGTATCGAAAAAGTTATCCCTTCGATGGCCGATCTCGACCTGTTTTGGCCCATGCTGGCAACACACGGTACCGGGCAAAATCTGACCGTTTATAATACTATTTTAAGTGGCCCCCGCAAACCCGAAGAAAGCGATGGCCCCGAAGAAATGTATGTGGTGCTTTTGGATAATGGCCGCACCAACCTGCTCGCCCAAAAAGAGCAGCGCCAGGCGCTTTATTGCATCCGATGCGGCGCCTGTTTAAATGCCTGCCCTGTTTACCAAAACATAGGCGGACACACCTACGAAGCTACTTACAGCGGCCCCATAGGCTCCATTATTACCCCGCACATGAACGGGATGGCTGAGTTTAAGCACCTGAGTTATGCATCAAGCCTTTGCGGTAAATGCACCGAGGTTTGCCCGGTAAAAATCGATATCCACAAAATGCTGCTGCTTAACCGCCGTGATGCTGTTAACGAGCAATTGGTGACCTCCGCAGAAAAATGGGGTTGGGCAGCCTGGAAAAAAGGCATGCTTAAACGCAAAATGATGGATTTTTTCAGCGGTAAAACCAAAAACTTCTTCCTCAAAAGATTCTTCAAAAAAACCTGGGGCAACCTCCGCGAAATGCCCAAAGTAGCCGAAAAATCCTTCAGCCAGCAATGGATGGACAGGAATGGGGGTTAGAGGTTAGTGCGGAAGTCGGAATGCCGATTGCGGAATGTTAAATAGGACTTCTATTCCGCATTCGACAATTCGCATTCCGCATTCGACAATTCGCATTCCGCAATAATAAATCCGATCCCGATAGCTATCGGGACGAACATCCGAAATCCAAAATCCCTCAATGCTTATTCCCGAACCCGAATTCCTTATAAGTGTTTGGTACTTCGTCTGAACTGCTGAAGGGGAAGGTATAGCTTGTCCACCAGCTTACATAATCGGCGTCTTTATCAGCAGTGGGCTCAACATGCACGCTGCGTAACATATAAATACCTTCGCGGCTCATGGTAATGGTTATTTCGCCCTTACTGTCGGTAACATAGTTTTGCGGGTAAACGTTGCCTCCCAGCGATTTTATGTATAAAGTTATTGTTTCGCCTTTGGCGGGCTTGCCTTTAAACAACAACTGGGCAACCAGGTCCTCGCCATATTTCTTATCGTAAGGGTTGTTTTTCAAAATAATTTCACTGGGCTCGCCAAGCACTTTTTCGTAGTCGTTACCATCGTGGTTGTCAACCGACAATAGGGTCTTCATATAACGGGCAAACTTTTCCTTCACCCTAAACTGGTTGCCATTTTTTACTTTATCGGCCAGTTTGTCAAATCCCTGGGTGGTTAAAAAATCTGCATAAGTATCGCGCGACGAATTGCTGTGATCAACATCCGTTGTTACAGCAACTAAAGATTGCCCTATGTTTTGCATGGGGTAATCCAACAGTAAAGCGGTGGTGTCTTTGGCTAAACTCAACAGATCCGTTTTCTTTTTCCCCGAATAAATTGCAAATGATGTAATTTTCCCATTGTGCGAACTGAGTTCGCTTTGCTTCATAAACTGATCGCCTTCAATAAGATGCAGGTTAAGCTTATCGCCTTTGTGCATAAAGTAGTTTTCGGGCAGCAAAAAATAGTCGTGTGTGGTAGCTGCCAGGCCAATTGCGGCGGCTAATACTAATAGAATCAGGGGTATGCGTTTCGTTCTTGTGTTCATTTGTTCAGTGGTTCAATAGTTCATTGGTGTTTTGCTGCTTAACTGAATAACCCAAAATGCCAATTAACAATTACAGGCTGCAATTTATAATTTTGTTTAGTAGTAAACGAAAGCTGTTTGTAAAGTATTTGCATATTTCATGATAAAATATTGAGCTATTTACTAATGAACAAATGAGCTAATGAACCGGTGAACCAATTAACAAATTGTGTAGTTTTGCCTGATGATTTTCGATCGAAAAAACCTGAATAATAACCAACTTATTGATCTTTACTCCAGGCTGCTGTGGCCCAGGATGATTGAAGAGAAGATGCTGATCCTGTTACGGCAGGGGCGCATAGGTAAATGGTTTTCGGGGATAGGGCAGGAGGCTATTGCCATTGGCAGTACCATGGCTATGAACAGCGACGAATACATCCTCCCCATGCACCGTAACCTCGGTGTTTTTACGGCACGCGACATCCCCCTTTCGCGTTTGATGGCTCAATGGCAGGGTAAGGCATTAGGTTTCACAAAGGGGCGCGACCGCTCTTTCCACTTTGGCACACAGGAGTTTAAGATCATAGGGATGATATCGCACCTGGGCCCTCAAATGGCTTTAGCAGATGGTATTGCTTTGGCCGATGTTTTGGGTAATCGCAATAAAGCTACGCTGGTATTTACTGGCGAAGGCGCCACCAGCGAAGGCGATTTCCATGAAGCGCTTAATATTGCCGCAGTATGGAACCTGCCGGTGATTTTTATAATTGAGAATAATGGTTACGGCTTATCGACCCCGGTGAGCGAACAATATAAGGCCCGGCAATTGGTCGACAAGGCCATAGGCTACGGCATGGAAGGCCGCCGGATTGACGGCAATAATATACTGGAAGTTTACCATACTATCCATGACCTTGCCGTCTCCATGCGGCACAAACCACGCCCGGCGTTGGTGGAATGCATGACTTTCCGGATGCGTGGGCACGAAGAAGCATCGGGCACCAAATATGTACCGCAATACCTTTTCGATTTCTGGAAAGAAAAAGATCCGTTGGCCAATTTCGAGAAATATTTGATAGATGAACATGTGCTGCGCCCCGAATGGTTACCGCAAATGCGCGCCGAGTTTACCGCACTGATTGAAAGCGAAATTGAAAAGGCCTTCAGCGAACCTGATATTATCCCTAACGTGGAAACAGAGGTTGCAGACATGTACAAACCTTACAACTTTCCAACCATCCAACCTTCAACCAATAAAACAACAAAGCGTTATATCGATGCCATTAGCGACGGCCTCAGGCAAAGTATGCGCAAGTTTGATAACCTGGTGATAATGGGCCAGGATATTGCCGAATACGGCGGTGCCTTTAAAATAACACAGGGCTTTGTTGAAGAGTTTGGCAAAGCAAGAGTACGCAACACGCCTATTTGTGAGTCGGGCGTAGTGGGCGCAGCCATGGGCCTGGCACTAAACGGTTACAAGGCTGTAATGGAGATGCAGTTCGCTGATTTTGTTACTTCGGGCTTTAACCAGGTAGTAAATAACCTGGCCAAAACCTATTACCGCTGGGATCAGCCGGTTGATGTGGTTATCCGCATGCCTACTGGTGCGGGTACCGGCGCGGGGCCTTTCCACTCGCAAAGCAACGAGGCCTGGTTTACTAAAACACCCGGCCTTAAGGTGGTTTATCCCGCCTTCCCTGATGACG
>Ga0206865_1224_pt1 | contig 14215 bp, 14 predicted proteins | sample Alteio_BWOrgCont_39_FD_152628 | JGI IMG/M metagenome (GOLD analysis project Ga0206865, IMG submission 152628) | Enriched cells from forest soil in Barre Woods Harvard Forest LTER site, Petersham, Massachusetts, United States -... | ecosystem: Environmental > Terrestrial > Soil > Temperate forest >...
AAAACTTCATGAAAAGACTACTCACCTCCATTGTTTTTTTTATTGCTGCCAATATTTGTATCGCCCAAAAAGCCACGCACACCTTTGCCCTTGGCGATTCAACTTTTATGCTGGATAGCAAACCATTCCAGCTAATTTCCGGCGAAATGCATTGCACCCGCATCCCGCGCGACTATTGGCGTGCACGTTTGAAAATGGCTAAGGCAATGGGTCTTAATACCATCGGTACCTATGTTTTCTGGAATGCTGAAGAGCCCGAAGAAGGCCATTTTGATTTTACCGGCAATAACGATATTGCCGAATTTGTGCGTATTGCCAAAGAAGAAGGGTTGTGGGTGATATTACGCCCAAGTCCGTACGCTTGCGCCGAGTGGGAGTTTGGCGGATACCCCTGGTGGCTGCTGAAGGATAAAAGCATGAAAGTACGCAGCAAGGATCCTAAGTTTTTAAAGTATTACCACGATTACATTATGGCACTGGGCAAACAGCTTTCGCCGTTGCTGGTTACAAACGGCGGCAATATTTTAATGGTGCAGATTGAGAACGAGTACGGATCGTACAGCGATGATAAGGAATACCTGGATGTCAACCGCAAGATATTCGCGAGTGTGGCTTTAGGGGCTTATTATTTACCTGCGACGGGCCTTCGCAAATGCCCAGTGGTTGCCTGCCGGGCTATTTACCCGCTGTTAACGGGTTGGATAATCCGAAAGAAGTAAAAACGCTGATTAACAAATATCACAACGGCAAAGGCCCTTATTACATTGCAGAATGGTACCCGGGCTGGTTTGACAGCTGGGGTAGCCCGCACCAGGGCAGTAACGCTAATGAGGATGCAGGCAAACTCGATACTGTATTAGCAGCAGGCATATCCATTAACCTGTATATGTTTCATGGCGGCACCACGCGCGGATTTATGAACGGCGCAAATATGAGCAAGCACGATCCCTATTCGCCGCAAACATCAAGTTACGATTATGATGCCCCGCTTGATGAGGCGGGCAACCCAACGGCTAAGTTTTATAAGTTCCGCGGCATTATTGAAAAGCATTTGGCCCCGGGCGTAAAACTGCCGCCGGTGCCGGCTAAACAACATACCATCGCCATAAAGCAAATAGGTTTTGCTAACTGGGCGCCCTTGTTTTATAATCTGCCGCAACCCGTATTGTCAAAACACCCATTGTCCTTTGAAGAATTAAACCAGGGTTATGGTTTGGTGTTGTACCGCACTACCTTAAAAAATGCGGTTAATGGTATTTTAAAAATTAAAGAACTACGCGACTACGCCACCGTTTACCTCAACAGCAAACGCATCAGCATTTTGGATCGGCGATTAAAACAGGATTCCATCACCCTAAACAATACCGACGCCAACGGTACGCTGGATATTTTGGTTGAAAACAACGGGCGTATCAATTACGGCCCGTATTTAACCGATAACCGCCAGGGGATCACCGAAAAAGTAACCTTAAATGGCCAAGAACTAACCGGCTGGAAAATGTATAAATTACCTTTTAACACCACCCCGGCGCCTAAAAAGCTTGCCGCCAATAAAGATAAATACGATGCCCAGCCGGCCCTTTACCCGGGAACTTTTATGCTGAAAGAAACCGGTGATACCTGGCTGGATATGCACGGATTTGGTAAAGGATTTGTGTTTTTAAACGGGCACAACCTTGGCAAATACTGGAACATAGGCCCGCAGCAAACGATTTATGTCCCTGCTTGCTGGCTTAAAAAGGGATTGAACAAAATTGTGGTGTTTGATGAATTGAAAAGTAACCACTACAGCATCAGCACGCTTGATCACCCGGTTTTAAATGAGGTGGTAAAGGAATAGCTACCGGATGATCCCCTTGAGGTCCTTTGCAATCTCATTGGTTAAAATAACAGCGCCATTGAGTTGCAGGTGGTATTGATCGGTAAATAAGCTATTGGTAAACACGCTGGTATTATGATAATTTAGGTAGATGCCGCCCTGCTTTTCTACGATTGATTTGCACCGGGCAAAATGCGCCGACAGGATGGCTAAAGATTGCGGCGTATTGGCGTAGGATTTTTTTAAGGGTACCTGGATAAAGATCAGCTTAATGTTTTGTGCTTCAAGAAAGCCGGCCAGGGAGTCCAATGCATTATAATTCTCTGCTGTGTAAGATGTCGGGAATATATTGTGCTCGTCCCACTTTGCCTTGTTTATTTGCTTTGCAGTCAGGAATGCCCCGCCCCATTGATCGACGGCTAAAGGGTAACTATTTAACTTCCGGCGGACCACCTGGTATGCCGAAGTGTAGTTTTTTAAGTAGAAGCCCTGTGGGAGGTGGTACTTCATGAAATCAGGGGCGTTTACATAGTTTAGGTACGTGCTATTGGCGGGAGATATAAAATCGTTGATGGACGAGCATAAGATAACATACCGGGGCTGATACCTTTTGACAAAATCGCTCAATAAAGCCCGAGTATCTGTTATCTGTAGGTTCCATGAAGCGAAATTGTAATAAGGCATATTAAAATTATGCACCATTATGGGCGAATTCAGCTCATATAAAGCTACCGATGAGCCTATCGCCATCAGTTTTACCTGTTTGATATGCCGCTGTTGCATAGTGAATATCTTTTGATCAAAAAAAGTTGAGTTGGTAATCACCGGGTAACATCCGCAAATAAAAAGGATCTCAAAAAAAGCCGCTATTGCCATAACGAAGAGCAATGTTTTCAACAGGAATTGAATTGCGGTCTTTTTCATCTCATCCTAAAAATTAAAATAAATAAAGTCGCGGTTGGTGGATGCGCTGAATGAAAGGATGAAAAATATCAACCCAAAATAGATTAACATGCGCCAGGCGGGCCTTTTTATAAAGTCGATTTGCAGTGCATGCTGTTTATCGCGATGCAGCCATTCTACCCAAAACAAAACAGCTATGGCGGTCAACGTCGTAATTGTATTCACCTTTTCGGTAATGGCAAATTCCGACAAAATGGAGGTGGAAAAAAGCCTCCTGTAAAAGCCAAAAGCCTGCTGCAAACTATCCGAACGAAAAATAATAAACGTAAGCATCACCAAAATAAAAGTCGCCACGGTGTTGATGATGGCCCTGAACCTGCCGTTGTTATTTTTCTTTTTATTTAGATGGCCGCGTAATATCAGCGGGATAAAATAACAACCGTTTAAGAAGCCGAAGAGTATAAAAGTCCAGTTAGCGCCATGCCAAATGCCAATGGCGGTAAAATTAATCAGGATGGCAGCAGGAAATGGTGTCTTCCTCTTAAAAACCGCATTGCTGATGGCGCCTGCATAAACCCTCAACAGGAAATTTAAACCTGTTGAACAACTATTTTGCAGGTGAAAGTTTTTAACCAATCAAATTTCAAATCAAATACCACCCGGGATGTTAATCACCCCGCGGGGATGCTGTCGCCATGCAATTTTGTCCCGGATTTCTTTTATATTCAACCTATAAATCATCATGATAAAAAACAAACCTGCCCCCTTTAAAGAACATTTAACCCTATTAAAACAATTAGCCCGGTGGACAGTAATGATTTTGCCCATTGCATTGGTTATTGGCAGTATAGTTGCTTTTTTTCTTTGGTTGTTAACCACCGCCATCCACTTTCGTTCTAATCATACCTGGCTGCTTTATTTACTGCCCGCTGCCGGTGTGCTTATTCATTTTATTTATAAATGGGTAGGTAAATCGGCCGAAAAGGGCAACAACCTGATCATGGAGCAGATCCATGAGGAAGGTGCCGGAGTGCCCAAAAGGATGGCGCCAATTATTTTGTTTACCACCATTGTTACCCACCTGTTTGGCGGCTCGGCGGGGCGCGAGGGCACTGCGGTTCAAATTGGGGGCAGTATTGCTTCCATGTTCGGCAACTGGTTCAAACTGAAAGGTATCGACCGCCGCATGGTGCTTACCGCGGGTGTAGCCGCCGGTTTTGGCGCTGTTTTCGGCACGCCGCTTACCGGGGCTGTTTTTGCCATGGAGGTATTAACCATCGGGAGGATCCAGTACGAATCGTTATTGCCTGCCCTAATTGCAGCTATTGTTGGCGATATGGCGGTCGCCGCATGGGGCGTTCATCATGTGCAATACCACATCGACGCTTTTACATCTGCGCCCTTTGCGCTTTCTACCTTTTTCCATACCGATGTACTATTGTTGATGAAAGTGGTCGTAGCGTCGATAGCCTTCGGTTTAGTGAGTTTCCTTTTCGCCCGCATGGTAAACGAGGTAAAAACAATTTGTATCAAACTATTTAAACATACCTGGATGATCCCCGTTCTGGGCGGTTTAATCATCATCGGTTTAACCTTGCTTTTGGGCAAACCCGACTACCTGAGCCTTGGCGTTGATCCGGAGCATGCGGGCGCGGTCACCATCCCTTCGGCATTTCAGCATGGTGGTTCGGATACCTGGAGCTGGCTGTGGAAAACCATTTACACTACTGTTACCCTTGGCACCGGTTTTAAGGGCGGCGAGGTGACGCCATTGTTCTATATCGGGGCTACATTAGGCAATACATTATCGGGACTGCTGAATGCACCCGTGGGTTTGTTTGCCGCATTGGGCTTTATAGCGGTATTTGCCGGGGCTACCAACACCCCGCTGGCCTGTACCTTTATGGGGATAGAGCTTTTTGGCGGCGAACATGCGTTGTTATTCGCCGTGGCCTGCTTTACCGCTTATTTCTTCAGCGGGCATTCCGGTATTTACAGCGCCCAGAAAATTGCCGTCCCCAAAATATTTGATGAGTATTTCCGGGATGAAAGCTCACTAACCGATGCCGCGAAACGGAGGGGTTATGTATATCAAAAGTTGAGGAAGTACGGGGTATCGTTTAAAAAGAATATAGGCGAAAAGCGTAGATAAATTCTACTCAAAATAAAAATATCACTGTAAACAACAATGAGTAAAGAGGCAATTAAGAAGAATTTATTGGAATTATTAAAAGGCAACCTTAAATCTCATGGCTTTGTTTTGAATAAAGAATTAGCGGAGTTTACGAAAAGAAAAAAGGGTGGTTGGCATAAATTCCATTTAATTTTTCTAAACAGAACGGCCGGCTGGGAGATCAATTTAGGAATGCTGATTAGGCTAGATATAGTAGAAAATATATACCATCAAGCTTCGTATTTCGATGCGAAATACCATAAAACAACACCTACACTCGGCATCACAATTAAAAAATTTATTAATGACGGTAACGACTATAGCTGTTATTTAAATACAGAAAGTGATTTGGAAAAGTGTGCCGGCTATGTCGAAAATTTATTCCGTATCGTAGCGATACCATTTTTTCAAGAATACGACAATTTGAGAAAGATGGATGAAGCCATAAATATAAAAAATGGAACAAGTATTTTTTCAGGCTTAAAATACGAAGGATGTCTTGGAATTATCCTTGCCAAGTTAGTTGGCAATCCTGAGTATGACTTTTTTTTAGAGAAATACTTTAACTATTATAAAAGCTTCAGTGATGGGTTTTATTTACCGGAATATGAAAAACTTATCAAAGTTTTAGACGCTGTTACGCTTTCGATAGGTAGTGACAGATAATGTCCGCCTGGAAAATATCGCCGACATCAGCGGGCGTTAACCAAAAAACGTTTTTTGGTTAACTGTCTAATTCAATTAAGGCCGATGATGAATAAAAATCTAAGAAAAACTTCCGAAGTCTTAAGGACTTCGGAAGTTTCGGGATGGCAACAGCGTAAGTTTCAACCTTTAAAACAATCCTAACTGCCCCTTATCATCAATATCGATATCATCGGGGTTGGTAATTTCAAAATCTATCTTCTTTGCCGGAGGCTCCACTGGTTTTGGAGGCGATTCAACCGTTTCAGTTTTTGTGAATTCGGAAGGTTCCCGAGGCGTTGACGCCGACGCGGCTGATTCTTCATCTTTTATCTCAGGCTCTTCATCTTCCGGTTCTACAACGGCACTATCCTCACCAGTGTCTTCAGCCAGTTCGTCATCTTTACTGATCACCTCTTCCTCAGCTTCAATCTCGGCTATCAATTCAACTGTTTTAACAGGGTGCTGCGACAGGCGGTTACCCATGGCTTTCATACCCTTCACATCAATCATGGCAGATAGGTCAAGCTCAATAGTTTCCGGGGTTTGTTCTTTGCCTTTCAGCTGCAAAACATTAACCATTGGCTGGGCTGCGCCCGATATCAGTATCAGTTTTGAACCGTTTTCGTCGCTGATGATGCTGGTTTGTTTGCCAATGGCCAGGTTTTCGAACACAAACCTTTTCACCATATAATTTTTTGATTTGCCGTCGATATGTATCACCGAGAATACTTTTTCAGGGTTGTATTTCTCGATCACAATCATTTTATCATCAAAGTGATTGTTTAAATCGAAGCTGGTCAACTCGTAAATTCCGGAACTTAAAACGGTGAGGATTTTATCGTCCCCGTCAAACTCGCCCAGGTATTTACCGCGACCATCGGCATTAAGGCGTTTCAAAATATCGTCGTACCAAATTTTACGCCCCGAAAGCGTTGATTTGCCCTTTGATTTCAGCATGATTTTTTTAACCGGATACTTGGTAATTATGTTACCCATGGAGTTACGGCCTTTAATAGCAAGTGCAGCAAAATCCTCATCGAACTGGAGCTTTTTAAGCTTGCTGTGCGGCTTTAACTGCACGTTAACCACCTCGGCCTCGCCGTTAGGGTTGGCGCTGAAATAAAGCATCCTGCTGCCTTTGGTGCCCTTGGTTAAATCGTACTCCTTATCGCGCGTAACGCCCACAACCGAGAAACGCTTGATATAGCTTACGCCGCTCTGCCCGTCGCGGTAAATCATATTGTACACGGTGCGTTCGTCGTTCTTTTTAAATACGGCTACGTGTTCAATTTCCTTACCCACAAAAATCTTGTCCTGCACCTTGGTAATAATGCATTTGCCATCGGCCCTGAATATAATGATCTCATCAATGTCCGAACAATCGCAAACAAACTCATCCTTCTTTAACCCCGAGCCAATAAAGCCATCAGCTTTATTCACATACAACTTCACATTGGCCAGCGCCACTTGCGCGGCTTCTACTTTATCAAAAGTGCGCAATTCGGTTTTGCGTTCGCGGCCCTTGCCGTATTTTTCCTTCAGTTTTTCAAACCAGGCAATCGTGTATTCGGTAAGGTGTTTCAGGTGATGTTTAACCTGTTTTATCTCTGCTTCCAGGTTTTTTATCTGTTCATCCGTTTTCTTAAAGTCAAAACGGGTAATGCTGCTCATTGGTTTATCTATCAGCTTCTTATAATCCTCGGCTACTATTTCGCGATAAAACAATGGAAAAAATGGCGTAAACAAACGGGTTAACACTTCGGTCACCATTTCAAACGTGCCCGAACCTTCGTAATCCGGGTGCTTGTACATACCCTCCTGGATAAATATTTTTAGCAGCGAACTAAAAAATATCTTCTCCATCAGTTCCTTTAGCTTTATCTCGAGCTCCATTTTAAGCAGTTCCTTCGTCTTGAAGGTGCTTTCTTTCAGCATCTCGTTCACGCTCATAAAGCGCGGCTTATCGTCCTGTATTACGCAGGTATTGGGCGAGATGGAAACTTCGCAATCTGTGAATGCATACAACGCATCGATAGTAACATCCGGCGAGATACCGGGCGCCAGGTGCACCACAATTTCAACCGTACTGGCTGTGTTATCTTCTATCTTTTTTATTTTGATCTTGCCCTTTTCATTGGCCGCGACAATGCTTTCCATCAGGCCGCCGGTGGTGGTGGTAAAAGGGATTTCGGTTATGGCCAGCGTTTTTTTGTCGCGCTCTACAATTTTGGCACGCACCCTAACCTTGCCTCCGCGCTGCCCATCATTATAAAGCGTTGCATCCGCCATGCCCCCGGTTGGGAAATCGGGCAGCAGGTTAGGCGTAACGCCCTGCAGCACCGCGATAGATGCGTCCAGCAGTTCAATAAAATTATGCGGCAATATTTTGGTGGCCAGGCCCACGGCAATACCATCAGCACCCTGCGCCAGCAACAGCGGAAACTTAACCGGAAGTGTAATGGGTTCGCGGTTACGGCCATCATAACTGGCCTGCCAGTTAGTGGTATCAGGATTAAAAACAACTTCGATGGCAAACTTGGATAACCGCGCTTCGATATAACGCGGGGCTGCAGCTGAGTCGCCGGTTACCGGATCGCCCCAGTTGCCCTGGCACTCTATCAGCAGGTTTTTTTGCCCTATCTGCACCATGGCATCACCTATAGAAGCATCGCCATGCGGGTGATACTTCATGGTATTGCCAATAACATTGGCAGCTTTGTTAAAACGCCCATCGTCCATTTCCTTCAACGAGTGGAGAATACGGCGCTGTACGGGCTTTAAACCATCATTTATATGCGGAACGGCACGGTCAAGGATAACATACGATGCATAATCCAGGAACCAGTTTTCGTACAACCCGTCGAGTGAGGTAATGTTATGGAGTTTGTCTTCGTTATTGGCGGGGGTATTATTTGTGCTCAGCTCGTCGCTCATTCTAAATTAAAAAAAATATGGATGGGTAAAGATAGAGGTTAAAGTGGAGATGTGTTGATTTTAGGTGGGGCGATTTTTAAACACACAGGGACATTTCAACATTTGGACGATGTGCGGATACGCAGATTTCGAATGTGTGGATTTGACATAATTGGATAGTTGATATTATAGGCAGAAATCAGCTTCTGAATTAGTGGGTCCCTTATAAGATTGGCACGATCTGCCTGAAGCTGTACTAGGGAGTATAAGAGATGATCTGCTGGATGGGCAATCCGGCGATTACATTTCCATGAAATAAGTTATGCCAGAAATAAAAAATAAATCGCATTAAAAAAATCATGCGCATAAAAGATAAATATGCGTATATTTGATTTATGAAGAGTCGTTTAAATTTAACCATCGAGGAAATTTTAGTTGAAAAGATGAAAGCTTATGCCGAAAAACAGCATAAAAGCTTATCGGAACTTGTGGAGGACTACTTTAAAGATACCATAAAACCAAAAAAAAGGCAAACTTTTATGGATATTGTAGAGCAATTAGGCAGTCATGATATTGATCCTAAAGCTGATTTGAAAGAATTGTACTACCAGGATCCTAAACATGGCGGTTAAAGTTTTTTTGGATGCCAATATCTTACTTGATTATATACTTGCCCGAGAACATTATCGAGATGCCGAGCATGTTATGCAACTAATTGCGAACGGAAAAGTTGATGCTTTTATAACCACATCTGTTTTACATATAACCAGTTATTGGGTATCGAAGGCCTATGGGGCTGCAGAAACAAAAAAAGTATTCTTAAGCATGCTTGAAGACATTTTGGTAATTGATACGCCACATAATACAACGCTGATTGCGCTGCATTCCCAAATTAATGATATTGAAGACGCCTTGCAGTATTACGCGGCTATCCATCATAAATTAGATTATTTTATTTCGAGGGATAAACGGTTAAAAAGAGATGGTTTACCGGCTTTGCCTGTATTAACGCCTGATGAATTTATTAGGGTAATAGCTTAACGTCGGAACGAATTCAAATTTCCAATGTGACTATCCGTACATCCAACATCTGCACATCACCCCTCCTTCTTCAACTCCCGCATCATCGTATTATAACGCCACTTACGTAGCATGGCGTTAACGGTGTTCACAATCCGCTTGGCACGGGTTTCGGCGGTTTTGGCCTGCTCTATCCATTTGATGAAATAATCCCTGTGCGATTTGGGCAAACTATTAAAAAACTCCAGCGCCTCCGGTTCAAAATCAAAACATTCCTGCAGATCGTCCGGTACTTCAACCTTGTATTCGGTATCTTCTTCAATACAAACGTTCAGCATAGCCCCTGCATTTTTGCGGAGCGCCTTTCTGACATCTGCCTTCAGCGCCATAATAAAGTTCCCCTCGCCCATCGGCATCAATGCCATACCATTAACCGCCAAACCATCCAGCATTCCCTTTACCCGGAAAGATTTTTTGTTGTTGGGTTTTAGCTCCAGAGCTAAATCGGCGGGCACTTCTATGTAAGTCCAGCCGGTTTTTTCGCCCTGATCGGCAAATTGTAGCATGATGGTGGTAAACTCAACCATTATTTATTGTAATTATTTGTCGTTAAAAATACAAATTAAGAAAAAAATAATACCGATTTAACAAATCCAACTAAAAACTTAGGAGAAGTGTTAAATGTTTGTTAAATGTGCTTTAAAGGCTGTTTTTGTTGTAACTATTTAAAATCTGCATGTGTCTTATAGCTATATAATTAAACACAACAATTTAAATTTAATATCATGAAAACTTTAAAAACAATTATGCTGGGCCTGGCCATGCTGGTAGTATGCAGCGCCGTAAAAGCAACTCCAAACGAAAACGACAAAGACAATTTAACCAAAACACACGCCGTTAACACCTATGTTGCAGCCATGACACAGGGCAAACTGGCCGGACTTAACGAGGTGCTGGATAAATCGGCCGCATTTAGCATGGTACGAGGCAAACAAGTGCTCAGCTTCGACAAAAAACAAATGCTCGATTATTTGCAATCAAACAAAAACACCGAACAACAATGCACCACGAGCACTTCGGTTGTTGAAAATGGCGCCAACATTGCCATTATAAAAGTTGATATGAAATACGACAATTTCACCCGCAGCAACTATGTAACCATTGCCAACACAGGCAACGGCTGGAAAATCACTAGTGTGTACAGTGTGTTTTCGTGATTAGTTAATTGGAGATTAGTTAATTAGAGATTAGGAAAAATTGTCCTGAGTAATATCCTGGTAGTTTTTCCTAATCTCTAATCCCAAATCACTAATTTCTGTCAACAAACGGTTCCAATACAGCCTGCCACTTATCATAGCCTTTGCTGTTCAAATGCAAATAATCACTCTTAAATAACGATGAATCGGGCAACGAGGTGGATATTTTGAGAATAGGCGCATTTACATCAACAAAAGTGCTATTCGGTTTGCCGGCCAGGAATTTCTCTATCGAATTATTGGCAACCGCTACTTCCTTAAAATATTTTTCGCGGCTTGGGCTCATTTTTATGGAGAGGTAATAAATTTTGGCCTCCGGTAACTGCTTCCTGATCATGGCATACAGTTTCTTAAACTCATCAAAAACAAAGTCGGCATTTTTTCCTCCGGCAATATCGTTTTCGCCTGCATAAATAAAAATTTTGCGGGGATGGTAGGGGAACAAAATATAAGGGGTATAATAATCAACCAACTGCCACAGTTCGCTGCCGCCAACGCCGCGCCGGATAATGGGTTTACCGGGAAAGCGCTGCTCCAGGTCGGTCCAAAGGCGGATGGATGAACTGCCAATAAATAATATGCCATCCTTTGGCGGAAAGCTGATACTGTCCTGGTGTTTAAACGCGGCTACTTCATTGGCAAACGGGAAGCCCTGCTGCGCATAAACATGCGAACCCATAGCAAGGCATAAAAAGAACAAACAAAGTTTTTTCATACTCGAATTTTTTATTGCGAAGCTAATATGGCAAAGTAATCGGTAAAATAACCCTTTTAGGCGGATTTAAAATAGAGCAGACGCATTTTATTGTTACTGCTATTTCAAAAGGCCATCTTCAAAAAACAAAAAGGGTAAAAAACTGGCTACGCTGTCCATTACCCAAACAGGGCCTTTATTGCAAAACAGAATGGTTTCAATGGGTTTCCCTTGCATTTTTTCGCATTCGGCCATTACCTGCAGGCACGAGCCACATGAAGCTGTCGGCTGCAATAGTTCAAACTCATCCGTATTCGCAGTTACGGCCATGGCTACAATCGGGTCGTCAGGATAATTGGCGCCCCAATGAAACAGTGCGACGCGCTCGGCACACAGGCCCGATGGATAGGCAATATTTTCCTGGTTGCTGCCCAATATAACCTTACCACTCTCCAACAGCAAAGCAGCGCCAACCCTGAATTTGGAATATGGCGAATGGGAGGTTTTCATCGCATTTACAGCCTCAAGACACAAATCGTGTGCGGTTTTATCGAGATCAGTGATGGACTTATATTCTTTGAAATTTACTTTTATTTCGTGGTTAGTCATTTTTTATCCCTCTTAGGAAATTAGGGGATACAAGATAAGACTATTTTAAGTATTTTGTTTGTAATATTCAATAGAAAATCGCTATTGAATATTCTTGCGATTGTAATTAAAGCTAACGTGCATAAATTTTAATGTTAAGCTTCAGGTGAATTTTTTGTTCAGGTAGATGTGTCTGTTTCATCCCATTCCGATATTTCACTGAATTTCCTAACCCAGTTTAACGCAAAATGTCTTTCAAACGAAACTGCCGGATTGATTTTCAATTTTTCTTCTCGTCCCGACAACATCCTGTCCCTCAAATACCAAGTAATCATTTCATTGGTAATATTCTCAATAAAAATCTCTTCTTTATCCCGGTAAGTGAGTGAATTTAAAAACAATTGCGGGTCTTCACCTATTGGCAGCTTCACCATTAAATCATCCAATTCCTCCTCCGGCATTTCTTCGTACAGGTTGGGTAGATGCGCAAGTAAATTTACCGCCCAACATAAAACGATAACCGCTTCAATTCGCCACGAAAAACTAATCAGTACATTTTGCGGTAAGTCATCAGTAAAAAGCTTTCGTTCAGGTTCAGTTACTTTGTCCCAAAGCTTTGTTCTTTTTAGCCAACTTGCAATCTCTTCTCTTTCGTCAAGACGGCTGGCAACATAAGATATCGCCCACAGAACCAAAATTCTGCAACCAACTTCATGCAGTGTTTGAAACCCTTCTTCCTGAAGTACCAGATACGGGAGGTAACTTATCTTTTGGTTTTTTAAGCCATAATCAGATAACTTAGTTTCAATTATTTTCTTTCGCCGTCTAAGTTCAATTTGATCTTCCTCAATTAGTTGCTCGGTCTCTGCAATAAGATGATACCAAGTATCGTGTTCAGATGGATGACTACATCGCGGGCAGTGTGTATCGTTCCATTGCTTTCCGCAATCGGGGCATTTGCCTTTGGTGTCAAAAGTATTCCATTTACAACCACAGGAACAAATCCAATGCGGGTACCCATCGGGCTCCCAACCACATTTCGGACATTCAATTTTGACACCGGCATCCATTATTATTAACTTTATTAAGCCACCGCCAGCACTTCCGCTTCCTCAGCAATAACCGGGTTCACCGTTTCATCATCATTTTCAACCCGAAGATTGTTTACAATATGCTGCTGACGGGCAGGGGTGTTTTTACCCATAAAGTATTCCAGCAGGCCTTTAATATTGGCATCTTTAAGTATCACCGGGTCAAGGCGGATGTCTTTACCAATAAACAGTCCAAACTCATCGGGTGATATTTCGCCTAAACCTTTAAATCGGGTGATCTCGGGTTTTACGCCTAATTTGGCTATGGCATTGCGTCGCTCTTCATCACTGTAACAGTAAATGGTTTCTTTTTTATTACGAACGCGAAAAAGTGGTGTTTGCAGGATAGAAACGTGCCCTGCTTTTACCAAATCGGGGAAAAACTGCAGGAAAAAGGTCATCAGCAATAAGCGGATGTGCATACCGTCCACGTCGGCATCGGTAGCTATTACAATATTATTATAACGCAACTCATCCAGGCCGTCTTCAATGTTAAGCGCGTGTTGTAGCAGGTTAAATTCTTCGTTTTCGTAAACTACCTTTTTGGTTAGCCCATAACAATTCAGCGGCTTACCTTTTAAGCTAAAAACAGCCTGCGTCATCACATCCCGCGATTTGGTTATCGACCCGCTGGCCGAGTCACCTTCGGTTATAAACAGCGTGGTTTCCTGTTTCCGTTCGTGTGTTTCATCAAAATGAACCTTGCAATCGCGCAGTTTGCGGTTGTGTAAGGATGCTTTTTTTGCACGCTCGTTGGCTAATTTTTTTATGCCGGCTATATCCTTGCGCTCCCGTTCAGATTGCAGAATACGCTTTAACAGCGCATCAGCCACTGCCTGATTTTTGTGCAGGTAATTATCCAATTCCTTTTTCAGGAAATCATTGATAAAGGCCTTTACCGACGGCCCTTCCGGTCCTACGTTTTGCGAGCCCAGCTTGGTTTTGGTTTGGGACTCAAACACCGGCTCCTGCACTTTAATGGCAATAGCCGAAATGATGGATGCCCGTATATCCGAAGCATCAAAATCCTTTTTGTAAAACTCACGCACCGTTTTAACCACCGCCTCGCGG
>Ga0206865_1226_pt1 | contig 14072 bp, 15 predicted proteins | sample Alteio_BWOrgCont_39_FD_152628 | JGI IMG/M metagenome (GOLD analysis project Ga0206865, IMG submission 152628) | Enriched cells from forest soil in Barre Woods Harvard Forest LTER site, Petersham, Massachusetts, United States -... | ecosystem: Environmental > Terrestrial > Soil > Temperate forest >...
ATGGTTTGAAAAGGGCGTCAACGCGACGAACCTCGACGAGCAATTGCGACTTTACGGCCGGGCTATCCAACTCGAACCCGATTTCGCCGAGGCTCTGAACAATCGGGGCGCGGTGCGGGCTGGAAAGGGTGACCTTGCCGGCGCGCTCGAGGATCTCAACGAAGCGATCCGCCTGCTGCCCGACGACGCCACGGCGTTCAGCAATCGAGGGAATGTCCGCAAAAAGATGGGTGATCTGAAGCCTGCGATTGGAGACTATAACAAGGCGATTCGTATTGATCCGGGCTATGCCATTGCGTTCAGCAACCGGGGCAATGCGCGCCATCTCAGCGGCGACCTGAAAGGGGCAATACGGGACTATACACGGGCAAGCCGCCTCGATCCGGCCTACGCTGAGGCTTTTTATAACCGGGGCGTGGTTCGTTGCTACGCAGACGACCACGAGGGCGCGATCAGAGATTACAGCGAAGCTCTCCGTCTTGATCCCAAGTATGCCAAGGCCTGGTATAACCGCGCGCGCGTCTGGGAGGACAAGGGCGAGCTTGCGGCTGCGATTGCGGACTTCCGGAAGTACCTTGAGATAGGCGGCGGAGAGCGCAATGGAGATACGGAAGAAGTGGAAGGCATCATTCGCGAGCTGAGTAGAAGGCTGTAAACGCGGCGTGCATTATCTTGGTGATCGAGGGTTCTGCCTGTGACCGAGAAGATTGTCGGGGGCGTTTCGCGGTTTCAGAAGCACGTCTATCCGAAGCGGCGCGATCTGTTTGAAAGGCTGGCGCTAGGGCAACGGCCGGATGCGCTGTTTGTCACCTGCGCAGATTCGCGTATCGATCCGAATCTGCTGACGCAGAGCGATCCGGGTGAGCTGTTCATCTGTCGCGTGATTGGCAACGTCGTGCCACCTTATCCGGGGGCGATCGGCGGCGTGTCGGCGACGATTGAGTATGCGACAGCGGTGCTGCGGGTGCCGGAGATCATCGTCTGCGGGCACACGGATTGCGGGGTGATGAAGGCGGCGCTTCATCCCGAGGCGGTGCGGAAGTATCCCAGCATTGCGGCGTGGCTGCGCTATGTGGGGGTGGAGGAACGGCAGCCGAACCCGAGCGCGGAATTTCTGCTCGCACTGGCGGAGCGCAACGTGGTGGCGCAACTCAAAAACCTACGAACCCATCCTGCGGTAGCCCAGCGGCTGAAAGAGGGCAACCTGACGTTGCGCGGGTGGGTGTACCACATCGGGCCGGGGACGGTGACGGCCTGGGATGAGGAGCGCGGGGAGTTTCTGGAGATTCGGGAACAGGGGACAGAAGGCAGGGATCAGGGATCAGGGATTAGATCAGCACGGAGCAGGTAGAGTTCCGAGTACCCGTGGTGACTATTTGCTAAGACCAAAGTGTTATTTGCGGTTGGCGCGATCAAGATAGGCTGGCCCCATGCGCCTGTTTGAGATTCTGCTGACGGTTTTTCTCCTGGTCAGCGCGTGCACCTTGGTGTGGAGAAGGCTTCGGCCGGTTGTCTGGTTAATGGCCGACGCGTGCGTGCTGGTGGTGCACCTGATTCTCGAGGGCGGCCATTGGCAGATGATGCCCGTTTACGTGGGCGTGCTGGTGTTCGCCGGGGCGATTGCCCTGCGAGGCAGGGGACGGATGGCGGGCGCGGCAGGAGTTGCGCTGATGTGCGTGGCGAGCATCGCGCTGTCGGCGTTGCTGCCGATGTTTCGACTGCCGGTGCCGACGGGACCTTATCCGGTGGGCATGCGGACGATGGAGATGAAAGCGGGCGGCCGGGATATGGTGGTGACGGTGTGGTATCCGGCAGCGGCCTCGCACAGACCGTTTGCGGCGTACCGAAGGCGCGAGGAGACGACGCGTCAGTCTTCATATCAGGATGTTCTGCCGACCAACTCGCGGCTGGAGGTTCCGGTGGCAGATGGGAAATTTCCGGTGCTGCTGTTCAGTCCGGCGTGGGGCGGGCGGCGTACGCAGAACACGTATCTGACAGAAGACCTGGCGAGCCATGGCTATGTGGTGGCGGCGATGGACCATCCGGGGAATTCGGGGCCGACGGTGTATCGGGACGGGCATGTGGACCAGCCGGCGACGGGCGACGCGATGGATTTTGCGACGCTGAGCCAGGACGAGATCAACGCGGAGGGCGCGAAGGAAGTGGAGCGCGAGACTGCGGATGAGATTGGCGTGATGGATGCGCTGGAGGGGATGAGTCAGGATCCGGGAAGCCCATTCTATCAGCATCTGGACACGGCGAATGCCGGCGCGCTGGGGCATTCATTCGGGGGTGCCGTGGGTGCGGAGGCGGCGATTGAGGATAGGCGGATAAAGGCGGCGCTGGATCTGGATGGGTCGTTGTTCGGGCGGATGCAGCGGGAGGGGTTGTCGAAGCCGTTCATGTTCATTGAGCAGGATCTGCCGGTGTATGCCGATCCGGCGAAGCGGTCAGCTCCGGACCTGATTAACGATGCGCTGAATACAAGCGATCTCGACGCGATGAGGAAGTTCGGGGCGTACCGTATATTTCTGCATGGCTCGACGCACGAAAGCTTTACGGATCACAGCCTGTTTTCTCCGCTGGCACGGCTGTCGGGAGTGGGAAGGATTCCGGCAGATCGCGAAGACGCGATTGTGCGGGCGTATACGCTGGCGTTTTTCGATAAGGCGCTGAAGGGCGCGAACCCGAAGCTGCTGAACGAGGTGCCGGGTCCGTATCCGGAGGCCACGATGGAGCTGATTCCGGCGGAGCAAATGCGAGGGAGTGGAGAATAAGCGAATTTCGCGTACACTGATGGCTCTCAGCTGATATTGCGTGACGGAATGACCGAACGGGGCAGTGGCCGTTTTCGGAGAGTGAATCCATTTCGGGAGCCGGCGAAGGATGTCGCGGATTGTCCGTTGTTCATTGATACAGGCCACGAATGTTGAGGCCGCAGAGAGCTCGCTCGACGCGATCAAGAAGGCGATGATCGAGAAGCACGTGGCGATGATTCGCCAGGCGGGCGCGGCGGGTGCGCAGATTGTGTGCCTGCAGGAGATTTTCTACGGGCCGTACTTCTGTGCGGAGCAGACGACGCGCTGGTACGACTTCACCGAGCCGGTTCCGGACGGGCCGACGATCAAGCTGATGCAGGCGCTGGCGAAGGAGCTGAAGCTGGCGCTGGTGGTGCCGGTGTATGAGATTGAGGCCGATGGCTTCTACTACAACACGGCGGCGGTGGTCGATCGCGAGGGGAAGTATCTCGGGAAGTATCGCAAGACGCACATTCCACACGTGGCACCGGGCTTCTGGGAGAAGTTTTATTTCCGGCCGGGGAATCTGGGGTATCCGGTGTTTGATCTCGGATTCTGCAAGATCGGCGTCTATATCTGTTATGACCGGCATTTTCCGGAGGGAGCGCGGGCGCTGGGACTGAACGGCGCGGAGATCGTGTTTAACCCTTCGGCGACGGTGGCGGGTTTGAGCGAGTATCTCTGGAACTTGGAGCAGCCAGCGCACGCAGTGGCGAACGGATACTTTGTGGGCGCGATCAATCGCGTGGGGACGGAAGCGCCATGGAATATCGGCGAGTTCTATGGGCAGAGCTATTTCTGCGATCCGAGAGGGCAGATTTTTGCGCAGGCGTCGAGAGACAAAGACGAGGTGCTGACGGCGGATCTTGATCTGGACAAGATTGCCGAGGTGCGCAAAACGTGGCAGTTCTTCCGCGACCGGCGCCCGGATCAGTATGGAGATCTGGTGAAGCCGTAGCAGTCAAACGCAGGGGCCTTATGCGCGAACAGCATCCCATCATCGCTGAACGCTTTCCGGATCTGCATCCGCCGTTTGCGCCGCAGGCGGCGGTGGTTGAGGCCAATCGATGTCTGAATTGCTTTGACGCGCCGTGCACGGCGGCGTGTCCGACGCATATCGATGTGCCGAAGTTCATCAAGAAAATAGCCAGCGGGAATCTGAACGGATCGGCGCGGACGATTCTGGATGCGAATGTGCTGGGGGCGAGTTGCTCGCGAGTGTGTCCGGTGGATGTGCTATGCGAAGGCGCGTGTGTGATGAACCATCACAACGAGCAGCCGATTGAGATCGGGCGGCTGCAGCGGTTTGCGATGGATGCGTTTCATGCGCGCGGCGGAAAGCTGACGAAGAAATTTGACGGAAGACGTGAAGGCAAAGTCGCGTGCATCGGCGCGGGCCCGGCATCGCTGGCGTGCGCGGCAGAGCTGGCGCAGCAGGGATTTGCGGTGACGGTGTTTGAGCGGCGTCCGCTCCCGGGCGGCCTGAATACGTACGGCGTGGCTGAGTACAAGCTGCCGGCGTGGTCGAGCCTGCGCGAGATTGAGCTGATCGAAGAGCTGGGGGTCGAGTTCCGCTTCGGCGTGGAGATTGATGCAGAGAGGCTGGCGGGGATCGAAGAGGATTTTGATTTGGTTCTTATTGGCGTGGGCCTGGGAGCGGGGCATGGGCTGAAGGTTCCCGGCGGAGATCACTCCGGTGTAATGGATGCCCTGGAGTTCATTGCCGCATACAAGACAGCGAAGATTACAAGCGCAACGGGCAACGTGGCAGTGATTGGCGCCGGCAATACTGCGATCGATGCGGCGAATGCCGCGCGGCGGCTGGGCGCCGAGGATGTGTCCATTGTGTATCGGCGCAAGCGGGAGAGCATGTCGGCGTTTGATTTTGAATACGAGCATGCGAAGCAAGAGGGAGTGCGGTTCCTGTGGCAGACCGTTCCGGTGCGGCTGAGTGCCGACGGCGGGATGCTCGAATTTCTGGAATGCGCACGCGTGGACGATGCGCTGAAGCCGATTACGGGATCGGAGTTTTCACTGGCGTGCGATCTAATCATCACCGCGATCGGGCAGTCTCCTTTGCTGGAACTGCTGGAGTGCGTGAAGGGCGTTTCGCTGGATGCTGGGCGCGTGGTGGTTGAGCGTTCGACAGGACAGACGGCGAATCCTAAATATTTTGCCGGCGGCGATTGCGTGAATGGCGGTCGGGAAGTGGTGGATGCGGTTGCCGATGGGAAACGAGCGGCGATTGCGATGACGCATGAGCTGGAGGCGGCTTATGTCTGAGGGCGTTTCTGATCGTGGGCCCAATCTGGCGGTGAATTTTGCCGGGATTGCGTCGCCGAATCCTTTCTGGCTGGCGTCGGCTCCGCCGACCAACTGCGGCGAGCAGGTGATGCGCGCATTCGATGCAGGCTGGGGCGGCGCAGTGTGGAAGACGATTGGGGAGCAGGTGACGAATACGGCGTCGCGCTATTCGTCGATTGACTGGAACGGCCAGCGCATGATGGGCCTCAATAATATTGAACTGATCAGCGACCGGCCGCTCGAAGTGAATCTGCGCGAGATCACGGAGGTGAAGAAGCGCTATCCCAAAAACGCAGTCATCGCGTCGCTGATGGTCGAGTCAAAGCGCGAGGCGTGGCACACGATTGTGCAGCAGGCGGAGGACGCGGGCGCCGATGGGCTGGAGTTGAACTTCGGGTGTCCGCATGGGATGAGCGAGCGCGGGATGGGCGCGGCGGTAGGGCAGGTTCCGGAATATGCGGAGATGATCACCGCGTGGGTGAAGGAGAAGGCGCGCACCTCGGTGATCGTGAAGTTGACGCCGAATATCTCGGACATTCGCGTGATTGCCCGGGCGGCGAAGCGCGGCGGCGCGGACGCGGTGTCAGCGATCAACACGATCAATTCCATAACCGGCATCGATCTCGACACGTTTACTCCGAGGCCGAATGTGGACGGCAAGTCTTCGCATGGCGGCTATTGCGGGCCGGCGGTGAAGCCCATCGCACTGAACCTGGTGCAGCAGGTGACGGGCGATGCTGAAGGTGCGTTGCCGATCTCGGGTATTGGCGGGATTGCGACGTGGAGGGATGCAGCAGAGTTCTTTCTGCTGGGCTGCGGCACGGTGCAGGTGTGCACGGCGGCGATGCACTACGGGTATCGCATCGTGGAAGACATGATCGAGGGCCTGGAAGGATGGATGAACGAGAAGGGCTTTGCGAGCATTGAAGATTTCCGCGGGTTGAGCCTGCCGCGCGTGACGGAGTGGAAACATCTCAATCTGAATTACAAAATTGTGGCGCGGATTAATGAGGCGAAGTGCATCGGCTGTGATCTGTGCTACATCGCGTGCTGGGATGGCGCGCACCAATGTATTCATCGCGACAGAATATCCGGGCCTATAGACGGGCCGGTTGAGCTGCATACGACTCCGGCGGCGCTGGAGGCGGCAACGCGCGCGACGATTGCAGTCACGCCGATTCCGAAGCTCGATGCGCTTTCGCAGAATGGGGCAAAACATGTAACTCCGATGGAACGTATTCCGCGCGTGGATGAGACGGAGTGCGTTGGATGCAATTTGTGTTCGCTCGTGTGTCCGGTGGATGAGTGCATCACGATGGTGGAGGTTCCGACCGGGCTTGCGCCGGAGACGTGGGAAGAGCGGACGAAAGAGTGCGCGCCGCCGACGATGTGACTTGTCGTATTTCAAAGAGGCACCGACGTGAAACTGCAGAATCAGATCATCATCGTCAACGTGGGTATTCTAGGCGGTCTTATTTATCAGTATTACCGCGGAGCATCTTTACCCGTAATCGCGGCGGTCGGGATCGCTCTTTATCTACTGGTCAATACAATCTTTTTCTTTCGATTGAAAAAAGGCGAACAAAGGTAAATAGATACCAATGGGTCTTCTGATTCAGCACGGGGTGGTAGTCAACGCGGACCGGACGTTGTCTGCCGACGTGCTGATTGAGGGCGGCACGATTCGCGATGTCCGCGCGGGAATTGATCCGAACGGGCACACAGTTGTCGATGCGGCTGGGCTGCTCGTGCTGCCGGGCGGGATCGATGCGCACACGCATCTCGACATGCCGTTTGGCGGAACGACATCTGCCGATGACTTCGAGACAGGCACGCGCGCGGCGGCGATTGGCGGGACGACGACAATTGTGGACTTTGCCATCCAGGCGAAGGGCACGAAGATGCGCGACGCGCTCGATTCATGGTGGAAGAAGGCCGATGGGAAAGCGTGTATCGACTATGGCCTGCACATGATCGTGACGGACCTGGGCGCGTCGGGTCTCGAAGACATGGATGACATGGTCAACGAGGGCGTAGCGAGTTTCAAGCTGTTCATGGCGTATCCCGGCGTGCTGATGGTGGATGACGCGACGATCTTCAAGGCGATGCAGCAGACAGCAAAGAACGGCGCGCTGATCTGCATGCATGCCGAGAACGGCAGCGTGATCGATGTGATCGTGCAGAAGGCGCTGGCCGAGGGCAAGAAGGCACCGATTCATCACGCGCTGACACGGCCCACGATTGCCGAGGCAGAAGCGGTTCATCGCGCCATCGTGATGGCGTCGTTGGCTGGTGTTCCGGTGTACATCGTGCATCTTTCGAGCGAGGACGCGTTGAACCAGGTGCGCGAAGCGCGAGATCGCGGGTTACCGGCGTTTGCGGAGACGTGTCCGCAGTATCTACTGCTGTCGATTGAAGACCACATGAAGGGCGAGAGTTTTGAGGACGCGAAGTATGTGTTCACTCCGCCGCTGCGGGAGAAGAAGAACCATCCGAAGTTGTGGGATGGGCTGAAGCACGATCATCTGCAGGTGGTGTCGACCGATCATTGTCCATTTTGCTTTGAAGATCAGAAGGCGCTGGGCAAGGATGACTTCACGAAGATTCCGAATGGCGGGCCGGGGATCGAGCACCGGATGCAGCTGATTCATCATCACGGCGTGAATGCGGGGAAGCTGACACTGAACAGATTTGTCGAGATTACCTCGACGGCCCCGGCGCGGATCTTCGGGATGTATCCCAAGAAGGGCACGATTGCCGCGGGGAGTGATGCGGATATCGTGCTGTGGGACCCAAATGCGGAGCACACGATCAGCGCGGCGACGCACAACATGCGCGTCGACTACTCGATGTTTGAAGGCTTCAAGGTGCGGGGTAATGCGCGCCAGGTGTATTCGCGCGGCGAGCTGATTGTGGAGAAGGGCAAGTATCTCGGCAAGGCGGGACGCGGGAATTATCTGCGGCGCGCGGCGCGCGGGGGCGCATGGCAATAACGGAAACGCCTGCGGTCGAGCCGTCGAGTCTGTGCAACGCGGACCTCGCGCCGACGACAGCTGCGCAGCGCACGTGGGGGACCTACAACTACATCTCGCTGTGGTTTGCGATGTCGATGGAGGTGAGCACGTACATGCTCGCCTCGGGCCTGATTGCCGGCGGGATGAACTGGAAGCAGGCGATCGGCACGATTCTGCTGGGGAATCTGATTGTGCTGGTACCGCTGCTGCTGAACGCGCATGCCGGAGCGAAGTACGGGATTCCGTTTCCAGTGTTTGTGCGCGCGCCGTTCGGGGTGCGGGGCGCGAATGTGCCGGCGATTCTGCGGGCGATTGTGGCGTGTGGATGGTTTGGGATTCAGTCGTGGATTGGCGGCCAGGCGATTCACGCGATGCTGGTTGTGGTGTGGCCAGGAGTGGCGGCGGTGCAGTGGTCGGTGTGGGCGTGCTTCCTGGGCTTCTGGGCGCTGAACATGGCGGTGGTGTGGAAGGGCGTTGAAAGCATTCGGTTCTTCCAGGGCTTTTCGGCACCGTTCATGCTGGTGATGGCGCTGGCGCTGCTGGTGTTTGCGCTGGTGAAGGCAGGCGGGTTTGGACCGATGCTTTCGGAGCCGAGCCGCTTCCACTCGACGGGTGCCTTTCTGCGCTTCTTCTTTCCGTCGCTGACGGCGATGGTGGGCTACTGGGCGACGCTGGCGCTGAATATTCCAGACTTCACGCGGTATTCGAAGTCGCAGAACTCGCAGGTGGTGGGGCAGGCCTTCGGATTACCAGTAGCCATGACGCTGTATTCGTTTATTGGCGTGGCGGTGACATCGGCGTCGGCAGTGATCTTCGGGCAGCCGATCTGGAGCCCGATTGAGCTGATGGGACGCTTCCATCAGCCATTTGTGGCGCTGATCGCGATGGTGGGCCTGCTCGTGGCGACGCTGAATGTAAATGTCGCGGCGAATGTGGTGTCGCCGTCGAACGATATTTCGAATCTGAATCCTCGGCTGATCTCGTTTCGGACGGGCGGGCTGATTACGGGTTTTCTTGGCCTGGCAATGATGCCGTGGAAGCTGATGGCGAGCTTTCACAACTACATCTTCGAATGGCTGATCGGGTATTCGGCACTTCTCGGTCCGGTGGCGGCGATCATGATCACCGACTACTTTCTGATTCGCGGCACGCGGCTCGAACTGGAGTCGCTCTACAGGCGCGGCGGGATTTACGAGTACAGGAACGGGATCAATCCGCGGGCGATGATTGCGCTGGCGGCGGGGGTGGTCTGCGCGCTGACCGGGCGGTTCGTGCCGGCGGTGCATCTGCTCTTTGACTATGCGTGGTTTACCGGATTCTTTGTGTCGGGCACGGTGTATGTCGTGTTGATGCGGGGAGTGCGGAGCGCGGCTACGGACGCGGCGTTGGCTGTTGAAGAGACCTGACTTTACAGGGCGGAATGGGCGGCGTATCGTCAGGAATTGTGGTTCGGGTGGCATTCCCCGGCGGGGAAGCTGCACTGGAGACAATATGAGCATTACGAATTTCCGCAGCGCCGACGCTGTTTCGGATAAAGCAACAGCGGGCGCGCAGACGGTCACGCCCAAGGTGACTTTCCAGACATTACAAGAGAAGAAGCAGGCGGGCAGGCCGATTACGGCACTGACGGCCTACGACTACGCGACGGCGCGGCTGGTGGATGAGGCGGGCGTGGACCTGACCCTGGTAGGCGACTCGCTGGCCATGGTGGTGATGGGCTACGACAGCACGCTGCCTGTGACCATGGAGGAGATGCTGCATCACACGCGCGCGGTGAGGCGGGCGGTGAAGCACGCGATTATGGTCGCGGATATGCCGTTCGGGTCGTATCACGTGAGCGCGTCGGAGGGTGTGGCCAACGCGGCTCGGTTTGTGAAGGAAGCCGGTGCAGAGGCGGTGAAGGTCGAAGGCGGTGCCGCGCGCTGCGAGCTGGTACAGCGGCTGACCGAGGCGGAGATTCCTGTTGTCTGTCATCTTGGCCTGACGCCGCAGGCGATACATCGAATGGGCGGCTACAAGGTGCAGGGCAAGACTCTGGCAGCAGCTGAAGAGCTGGCGCGTGATGCGCGGATGCTGGAAGCGGCGGGCGCGTCGATGATTGTGCTTGAGGGCATGCCGCGCGAAGTGGCGTCGATCATCACGTCGCAGCTACATATTCCGACGATTGGCATTGGTGCGGGACCGGATTGCGATGGGCAGATTCTGGTCTTTCACGATCTGGTGAACCTGAGCTTCTCGCGGCCGGCTAAGTTTGTGCGGCGGTATGGGGACGCGGCGGCGCTGTTTCGCAACGCGATCGAGGGCTATGTGCACGATGTCGAGGAGCGGTCGTTTCCGGATGACGCGGAGAGCTACCACGTATCCAGAGAAGTGACAGATGCGCTGAAGGCTCCTGAAGCCGGCGAGTCGCTGAGGGCTTCGTCGAAGGCGCACCTCGTCCGCAAAGCCTGATGCGGATCAGCAAAACAATTGCAGAAACGCGGGCGGCGGTGCGCGAATTGCGCGCGGCTGGCCGCATTGTCGGTCTTGTTCCGACGATGGGGGCGTTGCATGTGGGCCATGTCTCGCTGGTTCGCGCGGCGCGGAAGGAGTGCGATGCGGTGGTGGTGTCCCTCTTTGTGAATCCCACACAGTTTGGGCCGAATGAGGACTTCGCGAAGTATCCGCGGACGTGGGATTCGGATTGCGCGCTGCTGGAGAGAGAGGGCGTCGAGCTGGTGTTTGCCCCGGGCGCGGAGGCGATGTATCCAGTTGGGGCGAGCACGTTCGTTGAAGTTGAGTGCGTGAGCGACAGGCTGGATGGCGCGTCGCGGCCGGGACATTTTCGCGGCGTGGCAACGGTGGTGGCGAAGCTGTTTCATATTGTCGCTCCCGACAAGGCGTTCTTCGGCCAGAAGGATGCGGCGCAGGTGGCGGTGCTGCGCAGGATGGTCCGCGACCTGAATTTCGATCTGGAGCTGGTGGTGTGTCCCACGGTGCGTGAGGCGGATGGGCTGGCGCTCAGCTCGCGCAACCGGTATCTGTCAGCCGAGGAGCGTGGGCAGGCGCTGGTGCTGAGCCGGGCCCTCCAGCGCGTGGAGGAACGGATTGCGCAGGGGGTTCTCGAGTCGGCGGCGCTGATTCGCGAGGCGCAGGAGATGCTTGCCGCGGAGACGGGGGTGCGCGTGGATTATTTGAGGATCGTCGATCCGAGTTCGCTCGAAGATGTGGCCGCTGTGTGCGGAGGGGCGCTGGTGGCGGTTGCGGCGGTGGTTGGGACGACGCGGCTGATCGACAATGTAGTGATCGAGCCGCGCAAATAGGCTACTGTGGCTTCTGGTCGGCAGCTGGCTCGGGCGCATGATCGTGGTGTTGTCCGGCCATGGCGCCTGGGGCGAAGGGCGCGGGCATGCTATTGCCGCGATGGCATGTTCCGCAGGTCACGGTCTTCTCTGCCGGTGAGGCATCCGGATCTTTGACCTGAGACAGGTATTTCGCATTAATCTCATTGGTCATGGCGATCATGGTTCGCGCGATGGCCTTGTCAGGATTAGCGTCGGAGGCGTAGTTGGGCTTGTGAGTTGTCGGGTCACTGGCGTGGCAGAACTCGCACTCGACTCCGAGGGCTCCTGTATAGCTGCGCATGAGGGCGAGCAGGTCGGGAACGGCGATGTTCTTGGGAAGCACCTGCAGGTTGGTTGGCTTGGGCATGGGCCGGCGCGGATGGGGCTGGGTTGGATATTGCTGGGGTGCAGGACTGCCGTCTTGTGCGGCGGCGGTGAGTGCGACGGGCGCGGTGGCAAAAAATAGAGCGGCTGCGGCGAGAGCGGCGGCAAAGTTGCGCGGCACGTGTTGATCCTCAGATTTTTGGGATTTTCAGGAAATCAGGCACTTGCAGGCCATTGTTACATAGGACGCAGAAATCGGGACTTTCGCGTCACGGTTGCTAGCGATTCGAGATTACGGACGAGGGTGTTTCGGCTGATACAGGCCAAGTTCGGCGCCACTGGGTAGACGCATGCGGGTGATCGATCCCCACCGGGCTTCCTGGACCTCGGAACATCGGACGCCCTTTTTTGCAAGGGAGACGATTTCGGCGCTCAAGTCGTCACACATGAAATAGAGTTCGTGGATGCCCGTTGCTTCGGATGGGTGGAATGCGGCTTCCGCAGGTGGCAGGGCAAATATCAGCCAGCCGTGGCCGGCGTCCACGGATTTGAGACCGAGGACGTCGCGGAAGAATGCGCGGTCCGCCTCCGGATCTTTGCTATAGACGACGAAGTGAGCGCCGGAAATCATCTTGCTGCGTTCCAACTGTCTGAACTTAACTATCAAAACGAAACCGGCTCGAAGTGCGCGAACATCTGCTGGAACTCGGGCAGGCTTGCCGGAATTTCGTAAGTGCAGGTCTCCTCGAAGCGCTTCCACAAATCGAGGACAACGGGATTGGAGTGAGCACCGGCGATAGCTTCCTGGGAGACCCATTCGATGACTTCGATAATTACTCCGGATGCGGTGCGCATGACGATGGAGTGGCGATCGGTGACCAGTCCCTCGGCGCGCAGAGGCGGAAGGTGGTTGCGAACAAGTTCGACGAGGGCTTCTTCCTTGCCGGGTTTGGGCTTGTAGCAGGCGACCGAAATAGATCCCATAAGAGCTCTCGCGCGAGAGGTGCCTTGAGCCGCGCCTTGAAAAGACACGGCTCGCGAAGTGTGCGGTCGGCTGTCACGCCGCGTCAATTACCAAGTCCTTATCCGGCCTGGCGAAACGAGCCTCTTAGGCCGGGAGGGTGTCGAACTCCTCCTCTTCGTCGAGTCCGTGACGACGGAGAAGGTTAGGCAGATTCTGCGAAAAGGCAGAGCGCGGCATTACCATGTCGCATCCGGCCTCGATGGCCTTGGCCTTGAGGTCGCCCTGCAGGTGCGAAAGGAAGCCGATGATCGAGGTTCCCTTTTTAAGCTTGGTGCGGAGTTTCGGAATCAGTGTGAGCGGCTTGGCATTCGCGTTGTTGAGGTCGAAGACGATGAGCGAAGGGCGGTCATGCTCGGAGTCGGTGAGCCGGGCGATGATATCCTTGTCTGCCTTGACGAAAGACACCTTGATGCCCAGCTTGCGCGACGTCTCCTGGATCTTGGCGAGGAAGAAGAGATCCTCGATGAAGCAGAAGATACGTGTGGGAGCGTCCTCACGAATAGGGACGACGGGCTCGGGCGGAGCATAGAGCTCGTTCGCGTAACCGTAACCATATCCGTTGGAGTGTCCGCCGCCGTTGATGTTGCCGTTGCGCAGCTCGATGGTGGACGGCGGAGAATCGGCGACGTTGCCATTGACTGTGCGGTAGCTGTGATCCATGGGGCCGACAAAGACCTGCTGCTTGCGCTGCTTGTTCTTGCGGCGGCCACCGCCCTGCTGTCCGTTGCCGTTCCCGTTTTTCTGGAAGAAGCGATTCTGGCTGGAGGGCTTGGATTTCTGACCTTGTCCGGGCTGATTGGGTTGATTTTGCTGGGGCGGTTGTCCGTTTGCCTGAGCGGCGGACTTGTTGCCTTTTCTTCTGCGACGCCGCCTGCGGTGTCCCTGATTCTGTCCCTGCGGAGCCTGCATCTCAGGCGGTTGGGCCTGAGGCTGAGGCTGGGACAGGTTCTGCTCTGTTGTCATGCGTGCACTTCCTGGTGCGATTTACTTGATGGACGGCAGCGGATTCCGGCGGAGGCGCTGCCCCCTTTTTCGCGTCATAACGATGCCGGAGAGTCGTGAACTTCGAGCGTGAAGCCGGAGGTCGGCACAAATGCTATGTGCTTCCGGGGAACGACCAGGCGGCAGGACGGGCGGATTAACGGATCGCAATGGAGACAAATGCTTTGAAACCTTCAACCACAACCACGTATTTGTCAAACAACCGCGCTCCAAGCCTAGAACTGCATTCCTGCCGGCGTGGGCCACGGTGAGACGCGTCAGTTGAATTCCTGTTTGACTCTCG
>Ga0206865_1196_pt1 | contig 14064 bp, 8 predicted proteins | sample Alteio_BWOrgCont_39_FD_152628 | JGI IMG/M metagenome (GOLD analysis project Ga0206865, IMG submission 152628) | Enriched cells from forest soil in Barre Woods Harvard Forest LTER site, Petersham, Massachusetts, United States -... | ecosystem: Environmental > Terrestrial > Soil > Temperate forest > O...
CCCCGGTGGCAGCCCGGATGCAAGTCACCGGGGCGGAACTGTATTCGATCAATTGCAACCGTTGCCATCCGGAACGTTATCCAACCGAGCGGACGGGAGCGCAGTGGAAAACGATCATGCTGCACATGCAGGTGCGGGCGAACATCCCGGTGAGCCAGGCCAGGCTGATCTTGCAATACCTCCAGGACAACAGCGGTCGTTGAACAGCCGGTCAATCCCTTGAATCACGAATGGAAAAAACGATGAAAACAAACCGCAAGATGTTTGGACTCATGGCCACGCTGTGCGCCGTGGGATTGGCGCTGCCGCCCCGGGCGGCGGCACAGGTGAGCGAAGCCGATTTCAATGCCTTGAAGGCCACGGTGCAGGCGTTAAGCGACCAGGTGCACAGTTTGCAGCAGACGAACGTGCTTGAGCAGCAGACGCATGAGCAAGACGTGGAGCAACTTCAGCAACTCCGGGAGAAGCTGGCGGAAACGCAACAGATCGCCACGAATACGGAGCAGAAGATCGTGGAGGCGGCACAGACGCAGCCGATCCCACGGGAACCCATCGACGAGGCCACCGTCAACCATAATTTCATGATGATGGGCGACGCGGAGTTTCAATACGACAAGGTCGCGGGACAGCACGGGACGTTTTATCAGGCCGATTTTGCGCCGATTTTCCTGTATCGCAGCGGGGACAATATTTTGTTCGAGGCAGGCTTTGATACGACCCTCCAAAATAATGCGCCGAACAGCCCCGGTTATACGACCACCTTCAACATGAGTTTTGCGCAGATGGATTATGTGATGAATGATTACATGACATTAGCCGTGGGGGACCTATTGCTGCCGCTGGGGACGTACAGTCAGCGCGGAGCGGGATGGTTGAACCAGGTTCCGGATGATCCGCTGGCGGTGGATGCGCTGATTCCCGGAAGCGGCGTGGGGGCGGAACTGGAAGGGGCAGTACCGGTGGGTAATGACGGCGCATTCGCCAATTATGCGGTGTATGGAGTGAACGGTCCAAGTTCAGCAGACGGGTTCGGCAATGTCAGTTCGCTTGATTTGGGAGGCAACGTAGGTTCCCGCTCCGATGGGGTGACGGCAAATTTGCACAGCGACCCATCGGGGGGCGCGCGGTTGGGAGTGTTTTTGCCATTGCCCTTCAAGCCGCGTTACGACCTGGAACTGGGCATCTCCGGCCAGTCGGGCGAGTGGGACGACGCGGGAACGCACTTGTGGTCGGCGGGTGTGCTGGATGCAGCCCTGCATCTGGGACCGGATTTCGAAGCGAAGGGTGAGTATATTATGACCCGCTTCGGAAGCGACGATGTTGGCCAGGTCACCCAGCAAGGGTGGTACGCACAGGCGAGTTATAAATTGGCGGGATTAAACCTGAACCTGCCGGTAATCAACAACCTCGAACTGGTGGGGCGCTACGATTCTGTGATCGACGGGCTTGGGACGGTCACCGAGAGGTACACCGCGGGTTACATTTACTTTATTACCAATACGCTGCTGTTCGAGGGCGATTATGAAAGCGTGCACAGCGTCGGCCCGGCGGCATTGCCTCCGAATCAAGTGATTTTGCAACTTTCCCTCGGATTTTAGTACCGATGCAAAATGAGATGGATCATCAAAACAAAAAAGCAGCCATGAGAACATTCCTATTTCTGAACCAGCGGCGGCGGATGCGATTGATCTGGCCATGTCTAACGGTGGCGCTCGGTGGCATCGTCTTCACCAACGCATTGGCGCAAAATGCCGTTCCATCCCCGGCCAATGCGGTCATGGCTTCCACGTCCACCAACCAGGGTCCGACTTACCTCGGTGATATTCAGCCGATTTTCATGGGCAATTGTTCCCGATGCCACAACCAGGAATCCCGATTTGTTTACAACTGGCTGGACTATAAAACCGCCTACGCGGACCGCGGGGAGATCAAAAGGCGGGTATGGGACAGCTGGAAAGGAACATATTACAAGGAGTCCATGCCGGTGGCCAACAGTCCTGAATCACTCGCGCTGACAGATGAGGAGCGGATATTGATCCGGAATTGGGTGAACAGTGGGGCTCCGCGGGGTGTGCCACCGCCGCCCGTCGCCGCCAATACAAAAGCCGAGCGGATCGCACTGGGTCAGCGGCTGTTTGCTTCCGTTTGCGCCGCCTGTCACCAACCGACGGGACAGGGACGTCCGAATGTGTTTCCACCATTGGCGGGATCGGACTTTTTGAATGCGGACAAGAGCCGGGCCATCCAGACCGTAATCTTTGGCCGGCATGGGGTAGTGGTGGTGAACGGGTTGCAATTCAACAACAGCATGCCGTCGTTCCCGCTCACCGACTCAGATATCGCGAATGTCCTGACGTTCGTTTACAATTCGTTCGGCAATTCCGGACTCGACGTTACCCCGGACCAGGTAAAGGCCCTTCGGACACAGCCACCGGCCCCAGCTCCTGCGTCTGCTCCCTCTGCAATGCCTGCGGCCAATAGCCAGTTTGAGTGAAATATCGGATTAAACTCAGCTCAGATCGAATCCTGATACCCGCATCTGTGGACTCGTTAGCAGTTAGTTAAGAGTAGAGCATTTTGACTTTATATTCAAAAATTAGTCAGAACTTGCCATTCCCTTTGAGACGGATAAGAACGCCTTCGCTCCCAACGCAGGACCTTGGAGCGGCATTTCAAGATGAACAGCCCAACTATTCCTCTGGGAGAGATTCAGCGCAGCCAGACCTCACGCGCCGCCTTATTGCTGCGGGAAACCGGTGCGCCGGTCAAATATATCATCGGTCGCGCGGGTTTTACCGATTACCAGGGATTGCGGCATGCCTTCCAGCAACAATTCAAGATGACGCCAAAAAATTACCGCGAGAAACAGCGAGACCCTGCCACTGGCAAATTCTAAAAGGTATAAAGAAAACTATAGCCGTGTCGTCTTGGTGTTGGCTTTAACCTCAACAGCATTCGGCGCAGCCGCTAAATTAAAACCCCAGAGGGGTGACAGATATTAGCCCAGGGCAAGCGAGTCTGCGAGCGCAGCCCTGGGTATCCAGGCACTATCAACAGCCGCCGTTTGCGAAGCCGCGCGAAGCGCGCGTCTTGTATGCGGCCATAGTTGTATTGATTCGGTCTATAGCGTTGCAACGCTTCCCACTATCGTTCCAGCGTTGCGCTCATCAGTCCGATCACCACTTCGTTGGCCAGCGCGCGAACGGTCAGTGATTTCAGCTCTTTGCCCGGGTCGAGTGGCAGCGTGAGCACCGTCGCCGCACCGCCGGCAACAGCCTGTCCCCTGCCCTTGAACTCATTCGCGTTGATGATGCGCACCTGCCCCGTCTTCAGATCCACGCGCGGCGGAATTGGCCCCGGACGGCTAAAAGCATAATCGTCAATGAGATAATCCTGGTCGATTGGCCACCAATTCGTCGGATTGCGGAGCGGGAGCCTCGCAGTAGTGCCGTCGGCGTATGTCACCAACACTTCGCCGTTGTCGAACTGGCTTTGCATTGGATTGCTGGAACCGGCCATGAGTAGAAAGACGCGGCGGGCTTTGCCCGTCAACGGCACGGAAATGGAATTGGAATAATTGTTCCACTGCGAAACGAACGCGATGTTTTTGGCATTCGTATCACCCGGCGTGGCCAAGGGCACGCCATTGGGCAACACCAACTTACCTCCCTGCGCCGCCGCCGTGGCGCGCAATCCCGAATCATCCACATCAAATTGCACTTTGTCATCCGCCCAGCCGCCGATGCCCTGGTCGGGGATTGCCAGCGTGCAGAAGGGCGCGCGCGGCCCGCGATACTCATTGCGGAAAATCTGCGTTACCTGATCATTGAAATTAGAAGCCAGGTCCACGGTGTCCAGAATCGCGCCTTCGGGTAATTTCTCCGACCAATCCATCTTGTCTTCATCATTCGTCGCGCTTTGGATGTCGAACATTACCGGCAGCCACCATGTCAGCGCGCCCTGCTGCACTTGCACGAACACTGTGCGGTGCCCCTCCGCGCCGACCGCTTGCGCACGAATGGAAGAGCCATCGAACGCCAATACATTCAGGGCTTTTTGCGGGTCAGAGACATTAAGCAATTTCTCCCCTACTCCATATACGCCAGAGAAAGTTTCATTGGATTTGACGGCCATTTCGGGACCGGGGCCAAAAGGTTTGTAGCCTTGCCATACCACGACGATCTCATAATGCGCCGCAGGCGCGCATCGGATCTCCACACGCGGCAAGCCGACCGAATTTGTCAGCGCCAGCCACTCTGCCGGACTTCCATTCACAGAGAGAGAAGCGATGTCATCCCGTAATGCGGCTATCTGCAACCGTAACGCCATCGGTTTCGGAAACTTCGGCGTCACAGAATAGGTTTCCGTCGAACTATCGCGATGGAACGTGAAATTAAGATCGGGATGCTGGATACTCGCGTCGTTCCAATCGGCCGGAAAACCGGGACGAATGATCAGCTCACCGGCCAGCGCATCTGGATGGATCCCAAAAAGCCCTTCAATCAATGCGCGCGACGTGGTGCCGATGGCATCGCCAAAATCGCGCTGCGATTCGCCGCGCGCCATGTCGAACTCGCTGCTCATGCCCAGGTTGCCGGGGCACTCACCCAGGAACATCCCATCCAGCAGATAACCTTTGAATAAGTTGAAGGCGTCATCAGGCCGGTTGGCTTCCCACATTGCCAGGGAAGTATGCGCGGCCTCGGCCACCACCACATTGTTGAGCGACCATTCGTACGGCATCCAGTTCGATTCCGGCATTGTGTAATAATTTCCCGCTGGAACACCCGGCCCTTCGATGGGAATGTGGGCGATCTGGGTATCCACGTAACGTGTCATCTGCCAGCTTTCCAACGGAGTGGTCACCTGCGAATCGATCGGGGTGTAAAAACTCCAAAGCCCGGCGGCCGGATGGTCCAATTGTAATCCGAGATAATCTTTATATTCGGCGAACCAACCGCTGTTCGTCTGCCAGAGACAATCCTGCATCGCCTGCCGGATCAACGCCGCCTCGCGCTCATACGGCTTGGGGTTTTCACCGATGAGCGAAGCGACGCGCGCCGCCATCGTATTCTCAAAATAATTGTACGCGGAGGAGTACGCCACGCCACCGCCCTCATATTGCATGTTATCGCTCGCCCAGATGTCGGCATAGGCATCGTACAATGGCTCGTCCGGCGCAAATTCACGGCGGAAAAGGCGTTGCTCCCATGCCAGATGCCGCATGATCACCGGCCACCATTGCCGCGCATAATCCAGATCACCCGTCCACATCAGGTGACGAAAGAACGCGTCCACCGCCACCAGGTTCATATCGTAATGCGAGCGGATGAGGTCGCCGTTGGAATGCAACGCCGTCTCGTTGCGGGCGAGGTTCGAGTCTTCGTCTGCCGGCGGAATTTCGGCGGGGATCGGGTTCGTGTTTTGCTCCGTGGCAAATCCCGCAAAATGCTTTGCGGTCCGGTCATGCCAGCCGAGTTCGTCGCCGGCATAGGGGCCGCGCCAACCCAGCAAACGTACCCGCCACGCGACCGCGCCGTGCATGAACGATTGCTGTTTCTGGTCCCAGATCGCGTCCGACGCCACGCACAATGCCGAGGCGGCGGAATTGATGAATGGGTCCGGTGTATTTACAACCACTTGCCCGGCAATGGCATCACGATGCGCCTCAGCCGAGGCAAATAATCCGGGCTGATCATTGGCCGAAATCACGGAAGCATCCTCCGGTGAAGCGAGCTGCTCTATTGCCAGATAAATGGGTGCTCCGCTTTTCAATTCAGTCTGGCTGAGGACTACCGGTTCAAAACCCGTGGTAGTAGGCTGCGCGGCCTGCGCCGATGCGAGCAACTCATCCGCTGAACTCCATTTTGTGGCATCGGCGACCTGCAATCGCGAATCCACTGGAAAAGTGCCCGCCAGCGTGGCAGTCCGGCCGCGAATCTCAAACGTGTTCGCTGCCACGGTCACTTTGTTTCCCCGGCATTCCTCCGGGCGAAGTTGAAAAAATTGGCTGATCGGCTGGTTCTCACAACCGATGTCCCCGCCGCGCCGACCCTGCATGCCGTTCGCGCCGCCGAACGCGGAAATCAACGTCACCGGCGAATCCACACCGCGTAATTCGGCGCGCACGACAACCCCTTTTGTCTGCGCCAACGGCAGCACATCCACGTCCAGTTCGCCGTTTCCCAGCGATGGATCGCGGATCTCATACTGCATCGAACCGGGATGGTATCGGGCAACAATCGTTCCGGCGTCATTGAGCCATTTGGTGGTGAACGAAGTCTCAATGCCCAGCTTCAGATTGCCGCCGCGACCCGGCAGGTACAGGGACAACTCCGGCTTATCGCCCGCGTCGATGCGGAATGCCGAATTCAGGGAGTATAGCGGGCGGTTGAAAGATTCCGTGCCGTTGGTGATGACGAAGTCGCCGTTGTCCGGCCAGTAACGCAGGGGACGCGCGATATGGTCCTCAAAATTCCCTTTGCCCAGATAAACCCATTCCGGCGGGTTGGCGGCGTTGATGCGCGATGGCCAAGCCGCCGTGGCCGCCACCATCAATAAAATGAATGCCTGTTTCACTCCGGAACGATATCAATCTGCGAGTTGGTCACGGACAATGGATCGATGCCGGCCGGCGTGGTGATTTTGGTATTGATCAACCGTATATTCTGGGCGTCAAAAATACCGAAGGGCCTGTTCGCCGTGATGCTGACGTTTTGCAGCACCACGTTGCTGACTTCCATCTCCGGCAATCCCCAGATCAAACCCGCGCAGCCGTTGGACTGCACGGTAGCCGTGATGTTGCTGAAAAGGAAGTCGCGGTATATCGGCGTTCGGGCCACGACCGGATTCGTAGGATAGGTGGCGGCAATTTCCGGGGTCAGCTTGAACAGGTCGCGATATCGTTTGTCGGGGTTTTCGTAAGTCCCGTAGATCAAAATGGGACAAAGAACATTGGTCATGCTCAGGTTAATATATTGCATGTTATGGATATAACCGCCGCGGTCGCGCGCGGACTTGATGCGGATCCCCTGCTCCGTGTTGTTGAACGTGCAGTTGATGACCATGATGTTGGAGACGCCCCCCGCCGTGGGGCTGCCGATAGAAACGCCGTGGCCATAACCGTAAGTGCAATTGGTGATGAGCACGTTCGACGTGCGCCCGCCGCACGTAAAGTCGTCGTCTCCTACGCTGATATCACAATTCTCGATCAAAATATCATTTCCGGATACATCGCAGGCATCCGTATTGTGCCCGGGATTCACCGGGTCGGTCGAAGGATTCGCGCGAATGGTCAAGCCGCGCACTGTGACGTTGGACATCCTCCCGCTGACAGCGATATGGAACATCGGCGAGTTGCTGAGTGTGACCGTCTCGAACAACACATTGGTGCAGGAGGTGAGACGGATCATGATCGGCCGGCGCGCGCCGAACGTTTTCGCACAAGGCCACCAGGGAATCCCCTGGCCATTGATCATGCCTGTACCGCTGATGGCGACGTCATGCAGTTCCGAGCCGGTTATAAAATTGTCCGGGAAATCTGTGCCGCCCGGATATTTGTCGATCGGCAACATCCGCAATTCCGCGCCGCCGTCCAGATGGAAATTGATGTCGCTCGCCAGATGGATGGGGCCGCTTAGAAAGGTCCCCGGCGAAATTTCCACCATGCCGCCACCCGCGGCGCTGGCGGCATCGATGGCGGCCTGGATCGCCGCCGTGTTGGTGGCCACGCCATCGCCTACGGCCCCGAATTTGGTCACATTAAAATTTCCAGAGGGGATGGACGGCAATTGCGGTGTGGTGAACGCCTGCGCAACTTCACACAAAAGCACCAATCCGGCGCAGACGACTAAAATTATGATTCGGAATTTTTGCATAATGGAGATTAACGTTGAAAGCTGCTGAACCGCAAGTAATCGATATCCACGTGGCCCGTCGTTTTGGATTTCCGGCGGCGGATGTTGTACAACCCCACCTTTGCGCCGATCCAGACCCCTTTTTCCGCCTGAAAGGTTTCGGGGATGGGAATATAACCATCCACAGCCGCATAGCTGAAAGAGCACAAGCCGCGATGATCCACGTTGACACGAAGCCTGATCATACCCGGCGCATCGGGCTGAACAATGTTTTCCGAGCCGTTGACGCGCAACATCAGCCGGTTGCCCGAGCCGGCCTTTTCGATGGACAGGCTGGCGCACGACCGTCCGGCAACGACCAACCCGGCCTCCTCACCGGATTGTTTCGGCGCAAATTTCAAAAGAGTCTCGACAGTGAAACTCCGCGCCGGAAATTTTTGCAGCAATAAATTCGGCTGGCACGCCAGCGTTTCCCCGCGCGCATATTGTGGATATAACCGCAGCCAGCTCTTGCGGCGGCCAAGGGCATACCATGTTTTTTTGTGGTTCGCCTGCCATTGCCATTGCGGGCCGAGCTGGCGCAAATTGAATTCATCGCTGGTTTGCGGCGCGGCTATTCTTTTATCCGCGGCCGGTTTTGCGTGTTGAGCCACCGGGTGGCCATGCCGGCCCATGATGGGCCAGTCATCTTCCCATCGCACGGGCTGCAAATGGACGATCCTCCCATAAAGCCCGGCGTCCTGAAAATGCGCAAACCACCATTCGCCGCCTTCCGTGTCCACCAGCGCCCCCTGGTGCGGGCCGTTGATTCCGGTATCGCCCTGCTCCAGCACGATTTTATCTTCGTAAGGTCCAAAAATATTTTTGGACCGCAGGACGACCTGCCAGCCCGTTTCCACGCCGCCCGCCGGCGCAAGAATGTAGTACCAGCCGCCTCTTTTCAAAAATTTGGGGCCTTCGATGATCGGGTGCCTGTCCGGTTGATGAAAAACGATTTTTCCCTCACCCAACAAGCGCGAACCGTCAGGAGCCATCGGACAAACCCGCAGCCGGTCTTTGATGCCCGCGCGCGAATTCGCGTAGGCATGGACCAGATAAGCCTTCCCGTCATCGTCCCATAACGGGCAGGGATCGATCAATCCTTTGCCGGCTTTCAATAGATGCGGTTTGGTCCACGGCCCGGCTGGCTTGCCCGCGGTCGTGACATAAATCCCTTCGTCGGGCGTCGGGAAAAAGATCCAAAATTGTCCGTCGTGAAATCGTATCGACGGCGCCCATACGCCGCAACCGGCCTGGACTTCAGCGTAGCGCAGATGCGGGAGATTTTTCAGGGCATGGCCGATGATCTTCCAATTCACCAGATCTTTGGAATGAAGGATCGGCAATCCCGGCGTGCAATTGAAGCTGGACGCCGTCAGATAAAAATCGCCGCCGACACGAACCACGTCCGGGTCGGAATAATCGGCATGGAGGACCGGGTTGCGATAATTGCCGTTGCCGCAATCCGGCTGCCACGGAAAAGCGCCGGGCGGTTCAGTCTTTTTTTTTGCCCATTTCTTGAGCAGTTGAAATTGTTTGCAAATGTATCATCTGATCGTTGCCGGTTTAATTTCTGGAACGCCCAGATGAAAAATCAGCCAGGCCAAAACATAAGCGCTGCCGCAGACCAATAAAATACTTTTATACGTCCCTTCCCCCTGAAGAACATTGCCCACCAGATAAAAAAATCCCATGGACAACAGCGATGCCAGCGTGCCGCCGAAACCGACCACCGACGCCACCGCCCGCTTGGGGAAGATGTCCGCCACCACCGAATACATCGTAGCCGACCAGCCCTGGTGCGATGCCGCCGCCAGCGCAAAGAACGCCGCCGCCAGCCAGACGCTCCCCACCCGTGGCGCAAAAATCACCGGCAGCGTGCAACAGGCGAACAAAAGCGTCGATGTCTTGCGCGCCCAATTCAACGACCAACCCCGCTTCAACAAAAACGCCGACAACCCGCCGCCGCCGATGCTGCCCAGCGCGGTGATGGTGTAAATGGCCACCAGCGGCGGCCCGAACTGGTGCAGGTCGAGATGAAATTGTTTGTTGAAAAAGTCCGGCAACCAAAAACCGTAAAACCACCAGACCGGCCCCACCAGCACGCAAGTGCCGTAATAAGCCCAGGCCTCGCGATAGCCCAGCAATTTTATCCAGGGAATTTTTTCCTCGGCTGTCGGGGCGGCGCCGCTATGGATGTGCGCCAGTTCTTCCGCGCCGACGCGGCTGGATTTTTCCGGCGCGTTGTACAAGGCCAGCCAGAAGGCGAGCCAGACCAGGTCCGCGCAGGCCAGCGTGATGAAAGCCCCCTGCCAGCCTGAAAGCACGGCGACGATCCACGGCACGATCACCGGCGCGAAGATCGCGCCCATGTTCGAACCGGTATTGAAAATGCCCGTGGCCACGGAACGCTCTTTCGGCGGGAACCATTCCGTCACCACCCGGATGGCCGTGGGATAATTTCCCGATTCCCCAAGCCCCAGCGCAAAGCGCGCCCCGCAAAAAGACCCGACCGTCCGGCAAAGGGCGTGCGACATCGCCGCCGAGCTCCATACCAATACCGACGCCGCATACGCCCGCTTGGTCCCGATCCAGTTGATAATCGGCCCGAAGAGAATCTGACCGATGGCGTAAGACGCCTGGAACATGATGGCCATGCGGCTGTAATCCGTTTCCTTCCAGGAAAATTGCCGGGTCAGCAACGGCTTGAGCAGGCCCAACACCTGCCGGTCCATGTAGTTCACCGTGCAGGCAAAAAACAACAGCGCGCAAATGACCCAGCGAAATTTTCCAATTTTGTTCATTGAGCCAGGTCCAGCCGCGAATTCGTGACCCGCTTCTCCGTGAGAGGCGGTCCGGATTGGGCTTCCACATGGACATTCTCAAAAGTGATATGGTCCGCGTCCGCCACAAACGCGCCCTGCTTCGCGGCGATCGAAACATTCTTCAATTCAAAATCCCGTATCGGCATCTCCCGCAAACCCTGTAGGACCATGGCCTTTTGCGCGCCCTGGCAGATCATGTTCTCGATGTGGATGTCCCGAAATATGGGCGTCCCTTCGTTCACCGAAGGCACATTCGTGCTCTCCAAGTTCCTCTCCCCGCCGTTCTCGTAAAACATCTCGAAGTCGATCGCGTTTTGCAGGATGTTTTCCATCCTTACATTGGTGATGACAATATTTTCCACCACGCCGCCACGCCCGCGCGCGCTTTTGAAACGCAACCCGTTGTCTGTGCCGATAAACGTGCAATTGTCCACCCGGATGTTCTTCATCCCTCCGGACATCTCGCTGCCGATCACAAATCCGCCGTGCGCGTGATAGACCGTGCAGCCCTTGATCAATACGTCTTCATCCGGAACGCCGATGCGCCTGCCCACCGCGTCTCTCCCCGATTTCAGGCAGATCCCGTCGTCCCCGGCATCAAACGTCGAATCCTGGATCAGGACGTGACGGCACGATTCCAGGTCCAACGCATCACTGTTCTGCGCCGCGTAGGAATTATGGATGTTGGCGTTCAAGATCGATACGTCCTCGCATAATGCCGGGTTCAACGTCCAGTTCGGTGGATTTTGGAATGTGACACCCTGGAACAACAACTTCTTGCAACCGATCAGCCGCACCATCCTCGGCCGCAAAAACTGGTGTGCCGGTTCGTAATCCTGCGGGTTCACCGAACCTGCCGCTCGCAACGAGCCAACCAGTCTCCCGCCGTCCATGGCGGCCTGGCTCGGCCACCAGGTCGTTCCTTTGGAGTCCAACACCCCGCCGGAGGCAACAAGCGCATTCCAGTCTGACTCGGTTTCCTTGTCCTTTTTCATCGGCCTCCAAGCGTCACCGCCGCCGTCAATGATCCCTTCGCCCGTGATAGCCACATTCTCCAGGTTCTGGCCCGAGATCGGCGAGGTGGAATCCACGTCCTTCTCGCCCTTCATGTCGGTCACCACGATGGGATACAACTTGTAATCGCGGGAAAACTGGATGAACGCGCCGCGCTCCAGATGCAGATTGATATTGCTCCTCAAATGGATCGGACCGGTCAGCCAATAACCTTCCGGCACGATCAATTCTCCCCCGCCCTTGGCGGAAAGCGCGGCGATCGCATTCTCGAACGCTCCGGTGTTCAACGTCACCCCGTCGTTCACCGCCCCGAAATCAGCAAGGTTCACCTGGGTCTTGGGAAAGACAGGCAAGCCCACGTCTGCGCGGGCACTGGTGGAAAAACAGAGGGTCAGGGCCGCAATGGCCGCGATATAACAAGCTTTGATTTTTTTCATTGGTTCTTGAGTTTTAACGAGGCGTCCGGTCAATCATGTTCCGCTCCCGGATCCCATCCATCCACGCCGCCCAGGACTGATGACACCGTGATCTTGTCCGCTTCTTCTTGGGTCAATTGTTTGGCCCATTTGTACCGTTTGTCCGGATTCGCGCCGGGGCCGGTGCTGTTGTATTCCGAGAACCGGGCAGTCTTCTCATTCGCCGGATTGCGCCAATTGTTCCATCCCTCCGGTTTGATGTGGTCCCCCAACCAACAGTTCAGGTACGTCACGCTGGCGTAGGGGCGCCACGGCCGCCCCAGGTCAGCTTTCGGCGGGCTGTTTGTGTTGGCCGGAACCCCATTCGGCCCGATCCAGGGATGCGGATCGCCTGTCAATTTGCAATCCATAAAAACCAGGCCAAACGGCTTGTCTTTGGGCGTATCTGCAGCCGTGACATGCCCGCCGTTTTTGCTGTGGATTTCACAATTTTGAAAAACCGCCGCCGCCGATCCATAGATAAAATCCACCCGCCCGGCGACATAACAATTGGTGAAGTAATCGCGCCCATTGTTGACCAGCAACGTGTCCTGCCAACCCAGCAGCCGGCAACCGTTGATAATGGCGCGGTCGCCATCCACGCGCAAGGCCAGCGCCTGGCCATGGTCCCCGGAAACGTTCTGAAACGTTAGATTCTGCGCACGGAAATCATTTCCCAGGACTATGACGCCGGTGCCCGGAAAACGCGGGTAAGCGCCCGCATTCATTTCCTGCTGATTATGATCATAAGTCAGCACCGTGTTGGTGAGGTCTTCCCCAAAAAGTTCGATATTGTTCTTCCCCGCCGGCACCATGAATTGCCCCTGATAAATGCCCTTTTTCACCAGAATGCGGAACGGTTTGGCGCTGTTTGTTGGCGCGGCATCGATTGCCATTTGAAGGTTGGTGTAATTCGCCGACACATCGGCCGCAACGATCGCATCATATTTGTCTTCAGCAATAGCGGGCATCGGGTTGCGCGGTTCGGCCAGCAACACCGGGGACAGTTCCGGCACCGCTTTGCGCAGTTCTTCCACCACCAGCCGTCCAAACATCACCCGCCCCACCCCTATCAAATGTGTGCCGTCATAAGTGTTTGTCCCGTCAACTACTTTGGTGGGACTGAATTCATAACATTTTTCGCGCCCCAATTGTTCGCATAACTCGATGCTTCGTGCCTGCAAATCCACCAGCGGAACGTTCTTTTCCGCCGCGATCTTACGGACCTCCGCTGCATAGGGCGCGAGACTGGATTTGATTTTTCCCGGATTCGCCGGGTCCCATTGCCGGCGCGTAAGGGGTGTCACCAAAACGGGTTTGGCCCCAATAGCTCGCGCATCGTCCACATATTGTTCCATGTTCCGGACGAACGTCGCCATATCGGTGGAACGCCCTGGTTTGCCGGGCTCGTTATTATGGCCGAACTGGATCAAATAATAGTCGCCCTTAAGAGCGAGCGCATTGGTCCATCGCCCTTCCCGCATGAAACTCATGGAGCTTCGACCGCCCATGGCCACATTGATGCATTCCACCTTGTTCGTGTCCAGAAACTCTTTGAAGCCCAGGCCCCACCCGGTCCGGTCCTGCACCGTGGAATCGCCGACCAGCACGATGGTGATTTTTTTGGAGCCGGCGTTACCGGTATGCAACACGCTGCATCCGGAAATGGAAAATGCCAAAACGGTGAGGAGGATTTTTGTGATTTTATTCATATTTACGGATAAGCCATTCGCAGAAACACATCGCCCTGTGTCGGACCGATCAAAATATTTGTGGAAGTGATGTTCGTAGATCCCGGCACCATGAATTGCCCCTGATAAATGCCCTTTTTCACCAGAATGCGGAACGGTTTGGCGCTGTTTGTTGGCGCGGCAT